>Ga0208767_1000107_pt1 | contig 55078 bp, 68 predicted proteins | sample VirMetDEL_Mar_21_FD_184514 | JGI IMG/M metagenome (GOLD analysis project Ga0208767, IMG submission 184514) | Aqueous microbial communities from the Delaware River and Bay under freshwater to marine salinity gradient to study organic matter... | ecosystem: Environmental > Aquatic > Marine >...
TGGAGCGACGGCGGCAACGGACACTTTCAGCACGGACGGGCCACACGAAATCAGCACCGATACTGTCTACGGTAATGTTGGCGCGGCTTATTCGCCAGACGTCGATGGATTTTTGGTGCGTGTTAGACTGTCCTACGGCGGGTCGAAAACGTATGGAGTTCGCGTTGGACGAAGCTCGACAAATATCACCGCTACAAATTTTTTAGGTTTTGCGGAAAACAGCGCGAGCGACGGACAAACAGTTACGGTGCAATTGCCCGGCGCGATTGCGGTTCCAACACAGGGGTCGTTAACGGTCGGAACAACATACTACGTTAACGCCGACGGCACGATTGGCACATCAGATGCCGGATACGGTAAAGCCGGGCGAGCCGTTAGCAGCACACAGCTTGTGGTAGAGGAGCGCGCGTAATGGCAATTATAGCTAGCGACGGAACAGTTCGTTTTACCGATGCCGCTGAAGCACAGACACTCCTCACACCGCACGTTAAAGCCGAGTGCGAACGTCGTATTTTGGCAATCATGCCTGGCTGGAAACAGCGAAACACAATTGCTGATCTGTCTTCTGACAACGCCGACACGAAAGCGGCAGCGACAACAGCTTGGGCGCAAGTCACCGCATTGCGAACAAAGTCGAACGAGATAGAGGCGTCGATCTTGTCGATGACAGATCAACAAATTCTTGAGTTTGACGCACGCGACGACGCGCACTGGGAATGAGCCGCGATCCCGACATCGCGATTGGGGCTACCGCTGCCGCAGGCGGAAGCGCTGGCATGACCATGCACTTGCTCGCGGACACGCTGTCGCTTCAGGTACTGGCTTGGATCTAGGAACATTATAAATATAAGACAGGAGTAAACTATGCCTACAGTATTACAATTTAGAAGAGGAACCACAGCACAAAATAACGCTTATACTGGTAGTGTGGGCGAGTTAACTATTGACACTACACTTGATGCAATACGTGTTCATGATGGCTCAACAGCAGGTGGTTTTGAGGTTCAGGCTAGACAAGCAAAATACGCCGACGTTGCTGAACGCTATGAAGCTGACGCAGTTTATGAGCCTGGCACAGTATTAGTTCTTGGCGGCGAAAAAGAGGTAACAAGATCAACCGGAAGACTCAATAAAAGTGTTATTGGTGTAGTTAGTACAGCGCCTTATTGTGTTATGAACAGCCCACACAGAGAGCCAGATAAAACGGATGAACTAAATCCAGCAGTTGCTCTACTAGGCAGAGTTCCTTGTAAAGTTATTGGTTCAGTAAACAAAGGTGATTTAATGGTTACTGGCAGCGAACCTGGTTATGCTGAAGCATGGCGTGAAGAAGGCAATCCGCCAACAGGAACCGTTTTTGGTAAAGCTCTAGAAAATAAAGAAGACAGAGAAAGCGGAGTTATAACTGTAGTTGTGGGCATAAAATAAGTTAGTAGTTAAAATAAAAAATGTATAAGTTTTACATGAAAGATTATGACGGAGAACAGGTAGCAGATACACTACACTGGCGTAATGGCAATAAGAATACAAATGGTATATGGATACCCAAGACTATTTTAAATGAAGATCACACTGGTGTTGCTCATGTTATAGGCAATGGCCCAAGTAGATTAAAGCATAAACTATACCTTTTACATGGACAAACTGGCGGTGAAGGCGGTCCACACAGTGTGGGCCAAAGTTATGGTTGTAATCAATTATATCAAGATTTTAACCCAACATTTTTATTTTGTGTCAATCCAGAAATACTTTCTTGGATAGCAGAGTCAGATTACTGGAAAGAAAATATTGTATACACTACTAGAAAAAATCTGCTTAAATATCCTGAAAAGTTTTACCTTTATCCGCATTACGAAAATATGTTTATGGGACCAGCGGCATTACGATTAGCATGTGCTGATGGACATAAAAAAATATTTTTAATTGGATTTGATTTCTATATATCAGCAGGCTATGAAAAACAAATTTATCCAGCAACTGAAAAGTCATATGTACCTGTGGTTGATTTTTCTAATTTACAACAAAAACTTATTAAACAAGTTGTTACCATTATGAAAATGTATGATGATGTAGAATTTTATCACGTTTTAGGCGAACAGGTTACTAGTCCTAATGCTATGTTTGAAGAGTTTAAATGGGTTCCTAATCTTAAAACACTAGGACTATTAGAGTATATTAACCTAGCCCAACTAGGTGCCCTGCACAACTTCTCCAAATAAATCAGTAATAGTTGCTATTTTAGTTTGTATTTCTTCAGCCTGAAATGTATTAAAAACACCAGGATGCAGCGGTTTAGGCCAGCCTTCTATTGTTGTCCAGGCATAACCTTTGTGTTCTGTGTTTAGTTGAGGAATAAATTCAGCATCTACTATACTAACAAACGTGTGATATTCGAATCCTTTTTTGTTATTAGTAAATTTTTCAATAGGAATTAATTTAAGTGTGTTTCTTGATAGACCAGTTTCTTCTATAGTTTCTCTGTTTAGTGCCTGTAATATGCTTTCACCAGGTTCTACCTTGCCTCCCACAAATGCCCAGGTATTCTCAAAACTTGTTTCACCTCTGAGTAAAAACAAAAACCGTTTAGTTGCTTTAGCAAAAAAGACAGTACCTACACTTTGCTTTAAATAACCAGTGTCCATTCTCCGGCCTTGTATTCACCTTCATAACTCTTAACCCAGGAACTGCCAGTCCATTTGTACTGTATTCCTGTGTTAGTGTTTGTCATATAGTGTACGTCCAGATCAGTACTACTGTCAAATACTACATTCCATCTAATACCATCGTACTGAATAATGTCATTGGCTCCAGCAATAAAGTCGTTTCCAGCAGTGTCTTTCCAGGCATCTGCTCCGTCTGTATTGCCTGTATTTCCTATGCCTTTTAATATAAGATATCTTTGCCCTAAGGCCGCAGTTGCCAATCCAGAGGATGGTCCTACTCTTAGGGGGTTTATAATCTTAAGCACTGGATCTAGATCATTTGTAGGAATAGTATCTGCATCCACAGTAAACAATAACTTTGTATCATCGCTGGGATGATAAGCAACTGTTCCAACTATTTCACCAGTGCCAAAGTCTATGCGTATTTGACTTATGCCTGCTTGTAACTCACCATACTGATTTATTACTGCTCGCCAGGTAATGTCATCAACACCTATCTTTACTGGAGGATCATTTTCTATACTTGATTCAACCTTGTTAGTAACAGACTCCTGGCGCTCTAGAATTGTTAGGTTATTACCCAATAACAAGATTCCATAATTCATAGGAGTGAACTTCATTCTAGTGCCAATGAGTATGTCTCTATCAATTACACCATCGCTTATACTGCCTGTTTCATCATAAATGCTGGCAATAATTTTTTGTACTACGCCCAGTTTTTTAACCTTTGCTGGTGGTGATAACCATATAGGCATTTTAAATTGTAGCGTAGCAATGTCAATCTGCTCATCAACCCCTACTGGAACTGCTCGACTACTCCAGGTAGTTTGCTCCAATTCTATATAACTTAAACTACCCCAGTCTAAGTAATTGTCTGTGCTCTGTATTTCCAGTGCTGGATTAAACAGTACTAATATCTGTTCTAAAAGTTGAAGTTTTTGGTTTGTGTTACTGGTCCATATATCCACTGTCATTGTTAAGTTATATGGTACAGGCATGTGTCTCTCAACACTGAAAGCATTGCCTTGCTGTGTAGTATATTCACCGGTATCTTGGTTAAACTTACGCATTCTTATGTGACGCTTATCAACAAAAGTAGGTTCCTGTCTGCGATCTACACTATATTCCATGGCACTAACATAGCAACTAATCATGGGACTAGGATTGATTTTATTTTCACTATTTTCCTTGATTATGTTGCTAACAATACGGGTAGCATCGCCATATCTAACAGGGACAGTTACCAGTGTAGTATTTCCATTACGGTCCTTGCCGAACTCTACCTGGAAGTTGCTGAATGCTCTAATAAACTGTAGCAAGAAACGCCGGATTTGTTGGTCATAAAAAAATTGCTGAGCCATTAGTCATCTTCCCTAGCACTTAGAATGTCACTTAACCCAACACGTTGTGATATAACAACATTGTCATCTCTAGTGGTAGTTGCTGTATTATTAATAAATGTATCTATCTGACGTTGGCCAGTGCCTGGTGTTAACCGTGTTCTTACACTGTCTTCAACCTTGACCCAGCGGCGACCATCAAATCTAAACAGTCTGTTTGGTAAGAAGTCTAACCTTAACACATAATCACCTTCCACTGATGTTGTTGGAAAACTAGTACCCATGGTAACATTTTCACCATTTGGAGCAAGTCCATCACCAACTAGGTAACCCTTGTAAGCATTATTATTCTGTGGGCTTATCCTTGTATTATCAGCACTAACAAGATTACTGTCAACTGTGATAGTAGTCTCATCTGCTGTAAAACCTTTGGGTTCCAGTGGTTTGCCAGTTTCATCTGTTGGTACAATATAGTATCTGCTGGTATCATAACCGCTTTTAGGAACTTCTTTCTCAGCCTGCTCTACAACAGCATTTGTGACCTCAAGCTCTTTCTGATAAGTGCTTAGTAAATCTCTAAGTGTCTTTTCTGTGCTTTGGCCAGTATTTTCATCAATCTGTATCTTGTTTAGTATGTCATTGTATTCCTGGCTGTCTACCAGTGGTCCGCACTTAACACGCCATAAATGTGGCCACCAGGTTGGTGAATATCCTTCTGTGGGTCTAGTTCCTTCCTGAACAACATAGTAACGTTTTAGTGCAATTTCAAGGCTAGTATCCAGGCTATTATAATCTTTAAGATGTGGTAATTCAAGAACATCACCAGCCATCAACCTCCTACCCAGAATCCTGTCCATGTCTGCTAAGTGGAATGTAATGAATAACGTATCGTTTTGTAGGAATAAACCAAACTGACTTAAATCGAAATCAGTATCTGCTACATTGTAGATGCCTCTGAGATTGTAGATATCCTGCTCATATTTGCGGTCCCTGTTCTCTAAAAACAGTAAATCCTGAATAGCAAGTGGATCATCCTGTGCTACACTGGGTTGTGTAGAATCATTTGTACTACCCTGATCCAGTATACCCAGATATTTGTGTACAGAAATTCCTGTGCCGCCCACAGTAAACATCTCTCTAATGTTGCGATCAAAGAACTTGAAATCTGAGGTGTGTGCACCCTCTTTCCACATAGAAATCCTGGGAATTGTCTTTCTCCTACAGTTATAGTATTTATTGCAAAAATGGTTGACACTTTTGTAATATGTGCTAATATGTATATGTAGGAAATGAGGAGATGTACATGACCAAGAAGACACGCGGTGCTACCGTCAAATACAAGATGTATGGAAAGATCAATTTCGAGAAGAAATTTGAGACTGTCAAGGAAGCACGGGGTTTCTTCTGGGGATACGTTGTGAAGACTCCGAATATCACTGGTGAATTAATTATTAACTAATTGAGGGGGGCGAAAGGCTCCTGAATCGCTGATCACTGCATAGGCAGCGTAGGGTATGCAGACCCGAAGCCAGGTTCGACTCCTGGGCCCCCTAGACACCCTTTAAAGTAATTTTTTCCTTAAAAACGATTGACAAGAACCCTATATGTGCTATTATGAAGCATAAGTTGAAATTGAGGAGCAACGAAATGAGCAAAGAAGTTTCAGTAGCGGAGATCCTGGACATGGATGACATGGTTGTTAGCACTCAGGGCTATACTCGTAAGCAGTTGAGCGATGCGTTTGATACTATCGCCGATCCTTCCAACTGGAAGCTGCCCATCACTGCTATCATTAAGCTAGATGAGCTTGATTTGTACAACGAAGCATGTATCTTCTTCACTGGTGCTCCTCTCTCCGTTGAGCACATTCAAGGAAATCGTGCTGCGGTTTCGTCCCCTGGCTACTACGAAACGATCGGAGCGTAAATATGTCAGAGGTATTTGACTTTCCGTCAGGAAAATTGTTACCGTTAAATCAACTTCAACGAGAATGGGTTGAACAGGTAGCAAACGAATCTATTGATAACCTTGATGTCGCTGATATCCTGGATCTAGTAGAATGCATGGAGGAATACTATGGCAGTAACAACTAAACGTCGTAAAAAGAAAACGGCTCGCAGGGCTAAAACTGGCTGGGCTGCTATTCCTACTAATAGTGGCTTTCGTAAGTTTCAACAAATCGCTCATCTAGATGTTGAAACAAAAGAATATGTTCCTGTAGTTAAATCATATGTTCGTAAAACCTACGACAAGAAGACTGCCCAGGCTATCCTGGCCAATCCTGATTTTAAATTTACAAGCAGTAATATTTCTTCATACTGTTACTACGTTCAGCTAGATGATGTAGAACCTGTACCTGCTGAATCAGTAGAGTGGATGAATGCTAAGTTTGCTGAACTGGCTGAATTAGGCAAGGCGCTGGTTGCTGAAAAACGTGCTGAAGAAAAAGCACAAGCAAAAGTATACAAGCCTAGCATTCAAGAGCGTATGCGTGAACAACTCAGCGATATTATTGGCGAGTTTGAATCCTGGGTAGACGCCCAACCTAGCGCGGATATCCCTAAGTTCTTTGATTATCTAAAAAAGAATTCGGTGGCGCAAGCTCACATTGGTAAGATTCGCAGTTACTACGAACCCGTAGCAGCAGAGTTTCAGGCGCTAACGCAAAAGGATTGCCCAGAAGATCTCGCCGAAGGCTATTCCTATTTGAGTAAAGCATATGTTAAGCATATGATCAAGTTCTTTGATGCTATGCTAGGCGACTTGGATGCGTATGCTAACCTTAAGAAGGCTACCCGTGCTACCCGCAAGCCCAAGCCCAAGAGTGCCGACAAGCTGGTTTCTAAACTCAAGATTAAAAAGGATGACGCTAGATTTAAGATTACTAGTGTAGATCCTACCAAGATTGTTGGAGCCACAGAGATTTGGGTATTTAATACGAAGACACGCAAACTAGGACGTTATGTTGCCCAACCCAACACCGAATTTACTGTTAAGGGCACCACGCTACAGTTTTTTGATGAGAAGCAGAGCGTACAAAAAACTCTGCGTAAACCCGAGGAACAGATCAAAGAGTTCATGGGCAGTGGTAAAGTTGCGCTACGCAAGTTTTTAGATGGCATTAAAGCAACTGAAACTAAAATGAATGGCAGGTTTAATGAACACACAGTACTGCTAAAGGTTTCCTAATAAATATAGTATAAGGAAACTAGTATGGCAACAGACTTAACTACTCTACGCAAAGACATTCAGGACTACATATATCTCCGCCTAGGCGGAGATATGATAGATGTGGAATTGGACCCAGCACACTATGACATGTGTATAGACAAAGCAGTTGAACGTTATCGTCAACGAGCAATGGCTAGCACAGAGAGTAGTTATGTGTTTTTGCGTTTAGTAGAAGAGCAGCAAGAATATGTTCTGCCAGACGAAATCCAGGAAGTTAGACAGGTTTTCCGTCGTAGCGTAGGCAGCGGTAGCACTGATACAGGCACACAGTTCGAACCATTTGAAGCAGCCTTTGTTAACACGTATCTACTACAAGCAGGCAGAGTAGGTGGCCAAGCAACCTACGAAATGTACTACCAGTATCAGGAACTTAGCGCCAGATTATTTGGTGGCTTTGTAAACTTTGAGTGGAATCATGTCACAAAGGTACTTACCCTGCTACGTAAGTTTAATGTTAGTGGTGAACAAGTTGTGCTTTGGGTTTACAATACTAGACCAGAGCAAAGACTGCTGCGAGACAACTACGTAAAACCCTGGATAAAAGACTATAGCCTAGCCATGGCAAAGTATACACTAGGCGAAGCTCGTAGCAAGTTCAGCACTATTGCTGGACCACAAGGCGGCACTAGTATGAACGGCGACACGCTTAAAGCAGAAGCACAGGGTGAAATGCAGGTACTAGAAGAAGAACTCAAGAACTACGTAGACGGTTCAGATCCACTTTCATTTTTGATTGGTTAACACTTGATAAGATGTCCATTGCCCTATATGCACCAATTTATTGGTCAAAATTTCACAAAGCCTTGTTGTGATTATACCATAGAGAGCAATAAGCCTCCTATTGAATACTGGAATAGCGACGAACTAGCAACACTAAGAAAAACCTTAGAACAAGGTATCTGGCCAGCTGGATGCAATAGTTGCAAGCATAAAGAACTAGAAAATCAACTTAGTCTAAGGCAAAGAAGTCTGCAGGAATACAATGTGCCTAGTATACCTAAAGTTGAGTTTGTAGATGTTAGATTAAGTAATAAATGTAATTTCGCATGCAGAACTTGTGAGCCTATTTTTAGTAGTCGTATTGCAAAGGAGAGTAGTGTTCACGACTTACATGAATATTATGGATATTCTTTAGATAAAAACTATATTGAACATAGCGAACAAATCTCGCAAGATATCAAATCAATGCTTCCTGAAATTAAAAAACTTATGTTTACAGGCGGCGAGCCTACTTATATAGAGCAGTTTTACGATATTCTTGATACTTGCGATAAGAATATACATCTTCTTGTAACGACAAATGCTAGTATGATAGATGAAAGATTTTTATCATATGCTAAACAGTTTCCAAACCTGCATATAACTTTAAGTATAGATGGGATTGGAGATACTGCGGAATATATTCGTTATGGGACACTTTGGAGTGAAGTAGATAAAAACATAAAAAAGATACTAGAACTAAAGTGTAGTGTAATGTACAATACTGTTCTCAGTGCATACAGTGTATTAGGATTAGAAGATTTAGTAGACTACATTATTGTTCATGAACAAGATGCTTATGGAGCAGATATGTATATCTGCACAAATCCAGTGCATCTGCATCCTTGCGTTTTGCCACAAAGTGTACGAAACAATTTGACTACGACAATACAAAAATGTATTATAAAACTATCAAACAGTAAAAGAGCAACTGATTATAGAAATGCGATTCAAAGTTTGAATGATTTACTAAAACAATTAGATAGTGTTTACTTAGACAATAAAAAGTTTATAGATTTTACAAAAAAACTAGATAGTATACGGAATCAAAAATATGATAATTGGTATTTGTGGTCTGATCGAGTCTGGAAAAGGCACTGTGGGGGACATGCTCGTCGGTGAAGGATTTGAGCATGAAAGTTTTGCAGTATCTCTCAAGGATGCCACAGCCAGTATTTTCAACTGGGATAGAGTGTTGCTAGAAGGCATTACACCTGCTAGCAGAGCCTGGCGAGAACAAGTCGATCCATGGTGGGAACAACGATTGGGCATCCCGAACTTTACGCCGAGACTCGCACTTCAATTACTAGGCACTGATGTGTTTCGTAACCATTTCCATGCTGACATCTGGATACTAAGCATGGAGTCTAGACTAAAAGATTCTACCAGTAACACAGTTATCACAGACGCAAGATTTCCCAACGAGACTGCCATGGTGCGTAGACTTGGCGGCAAAATAGTTCATGTTAAGCGTGGTACTGATCCCGAATGGTGGGATGTGGCTAAGTATGAACCGGATAGGATGCCAGACTTGTATCCTGAAATTCATGCTAGCGAATATAGCTGGGCCAGTGTTACACCAGATTATATGATTGTAAATGACGGTACCATAGAAGATCTACAGTCCACAGTTAAAGATCTTCTTCAAGATCTCCTTGCGTCCAGCCAGTCCTAGATAATTCATAATTACAGTTTAGGCAAACTGTTTTTAGATTATTAACATTTATATGTTGTTGATTTCTGTCTATGCTGAACACGGTTAGTTGCTCAGGCATACTTGGCTTAAAGCCACATTTTTCACAATTAGTCTTCTTCCTGTAACCGGCGAGTTGCCATCTATTCTGTTTGTGTAATTTTTGATTACTGGCTTTTTTGTGACAACTCTCACAAAGTTTTCTGTAGTAAACCTGACCTTTTAAATGATAGTTTACTGCCCTGGGGTTTATTTTACAGTTAAAACATACTGGTCTCATACACTACTTATTAAATTATATTTAATGAACCTTTAAAGGGACATGGTTAACCATTGTTTTCTAGTACATTATAATAAATACTATAAAGAATTCTTTGCAAAGGAATAAAAAAACATGGCATTAGTATCTCCAGGCGTAGAAGTTACAGTAATTGATGAAAGTAACTATGTTGCTAACGAAGCAGGAACAGTAGCAGCAATTATTGTAGCGACAGCGCAAGATAAAACAGCAGGTAGTGGTACAGGCACCGCTGCTGGAACAACAGCCGCTAACGCAGGCAAAACATACCTAATCAGTAGCCAAAGGGATTTAGTAACCATATTTGGAAATCCAGCATTCTACAAGACTGGAACTGGGACTCCGATCCATGGTTATGAGATTAACGAATACGGACTTATGGCAGCGTATAGCTTACTTGGTGTAAGCAATAGAGCTTATGTTACTAGAGCAAATGTTGACTTAGCAGAACTTGCAAGTTCAACAACCAGACCACTGGGCAGACCAAATAATGGAACTATCTGGTTTGATACTGGAACAGATACACGCTGGGGTATTTTCGAATGGAGCAAAACAGCAGGTACGTTTACCAACAAAGTACCTACAGTAATTACAAGCACTGATGACTTATCAGTCGGCATTCCCAAAACAAGTATTGGCGCCATTGGCGACTATGCTGTAGTAGCAACTAATGTTAACAATCCAGTATACTATAAAAACCGCAGCAACGCATGGGTGCTAGTTGGTAGTTCAAGCTGGCAGGTTGCTTGGCCAGCAGTTGCAGGAACAAGCGCAAGCCCAACACTAACAAATGGTAATAGTATTGTTATTAATGGTACAACTGTTACACTTGCTGGAACAACTGTATCAGCCCTTGCAAATAGTATTAACACACAAGCTATTACTGGTGTCACTGCTGCGGTACATAGCAACAAAATAGAAATTTATGCTACAAGTTCAGCAGCAAGCGATGGATCAACAACTGATGGTAAAATTACACTAGCAAATGGCAGTGGCACAATTCTTACAGATACTGGATTGACAGCTGGCACGTACACATGCCCACTAGTTCAGCAAAGCGAGCATTTTAATGTTCCTGAATGGAAGATCACAGACACAACACCACGACCAGCTGGCAGCGTTTGGGTCAAAACAACAGCAACTAACACTGGCGCAAGTTTTGATGTTACTGTTTATAATTCAAGCACTGCTGCATTTGAAGCAGTAAGTGCTCCACTATATGAAAATGATCGCACAGCTAACAAGAACCTAGACACATCAGGCGGTAAAGCTATTGCTGTGGGAAGTTACTATGTACAGTATGATGTTTCAGAAAATGATACAGTAACATATAAAATTTTCCGCAGATATGCTACTGGTATCCTTGAAGTCACTGGCAATATTGATTCAGCAAACCCGCTTACCGCTAGTGAAACATTTACTATTCAGGCAAGTGCAGCAAATAGCACTACGCTTACCAGTGCAGTTACAGTTATACTAAGCGGTACCGGCCTAGCAGATATGGCAAGTGACATAAATGCTGCTAACGTAGCAAACGTTAGCGCAGAAGTAACAAGTTCTGGCTACTTAAAGATTAAACACGCACTTGGCGGTGTTATTGTTCTTAAAGACACAAGTGGTACACCACTTACAGACGCAGGTATTGTAACCGGTATTACAACTGGCCAGGTAAGAGCAGGTAATAGCAGTGACTTAATTTTAAGTAACTGGGTTGCTCCTACACACACTGCTAACTCAACTGCTCCAAACGCAGATCCTTCAGATCAACGCTACTGGTATCATGGTGGTACTGAAGCTGATATTATGATTAGCGATGGCAGTGCCTGGAAAGGTTATTCTACTGTCACTAGTGACGCCAGAGGATATAATTTAAGTAATACTGACCCTAACGGTGTAATTTTTAGTGCTACAGAACCTACTACACAGAGCGATGAAACTTCTCTTGTAGTTGGTGATTTGTGGATAGACACCAGTGATTTGGAAAATTATCCTAAGCTGTATCGTTATCAAACAGTGAACAGCGAAAATCGATTTGTACTAATTGATAACACAGATCAAACAACTGAAAATGGTATACTATTTGCTGATGCTAGATTTATGGGTAATACAAGCACAGACGTAGTAACAGGAACTCTAACGACCACCAAGAGTTTGCTATCCAACAATACTGTTGACATCGATGCACCAAATCCAGCTCTTTATCCAAGGGGTATGCTATTGTTCAACACACGTCGTAGCAGTTACAATGTTAAAAAGTTCCGCAAAAATTACTTTAGCAGAACAAACTTTAGTGATACCACACTTTATCCAACGCTTCCAACAGAAAAGGATGCCTGGGTAACAGCAAGCGGTAATCGCAACAATGGCAGTCCATATATGGGCCGCAAAGCAGTTCGACAAATTGTTGTAGCAGCAATGAAGTCTGCTATTGATGGCAGTGAGGAACTAAGAGAAGATATCAGAACATTTAATGTTATTGCTGCCCCTGGATATCCAGAACTTATTCCAAACATGGTAAGCCTTAATAATGATCGTAGAAATACAGCCTTCGTGGTTGGCGACACTAGTATGAGACTTGCGGCTACTGGCACAGCAATTACAAACTGGGCAGCTAACAACGCTAGATCTACATCAGATGGCGAAGACGGTCTTGTAACCACAGATCCATATCTTGGTGTATTTTATCCAGCAGCCCAAACTAATGATCTAACTGGAAGTACTATTACTGTACCAGCAAGTCATATGATGCTAAGAGTTATTAGCAGAAGTGATGATCAGAGCTTCCCCTGGTTAGCGCCAGCAGGTAGCAGACGAGGCCTTGTAGACAACGTAAGCAGCATTGGTTATATCAATAGTGCTACTGGAGAATTTGTAGTTGATAACGTTAGAGAAAGTTTAAGAGATACACTTTACACTAACAAAGTCAATCCAATTACGTTCTTTAATGGTACTGGACTTATGAACTACGGCAACAAAACAAGATCTGCTACAAGTAGTGGGATTGATCGCATTAACGTAGCAAGACTAGTTGCATATCTACGCAGGACACTACAACAAACAGCTCTAGGATTTATTTTTGAGCCTAACGACAAGATTACACGTGATGAGCTCAAAGAACAAGTAGAGCAGTTAATGAATGATCTAGTAGCAAAGCGTGGTATATACGATTACTTGGTTGTTTGTGATGAAACAAATAACACACCAACAAGAATTGATCGTAATGAGCTATATGTTGACATTGCTATTGAACCTACAAAGTCTGCGGAATTCATTTATATTCCAATTAGACTTAAGAACACAGGTGAAATTGCCAGCGGTAATATAGCAGCCGCAAATGCTGTTTAACATATAAAGAAAGCATGAAATAATGGGGCGAAGGTAAAATTTGCCCCATTTTTCATGAACACTTTCAGATAAATATCTATATAATTTAGGAGGCAGACAAAATGTCAGTTTCATCACTATTAAAATTTACTGTACCTTTAGACAGTGATCAATCAGCAAATGCACAGGGCCTACTTATGCCCAAGCTACAATATCGCTTCCGTGCTATGTTTGAAAATCTAGGCGTGTCTACTCCACGTACAGAACTTACAAAGCAGGTTATTGATATTACTCGTCCAAGTGTAACATTTGAAGAAATGGAAGTTCCTATTTACAACTCACGTATATATCTTGCAGGTAAACATAGTTGGGATATGTGCACAGTTAACTTCCGTGACGATGTAAACGGCAGTGTTACAAGACTGCTTGGCGAACAAGTTCAGAAACAGTTCGATGTTATGGAACAGGCAAGCGCCGCAGCAGGTATTGACTACAAGTTTATCACAAGATTTGAAGTACTTGATGGTGGTAATGGAGCAAGTACAGCTAACGTATTAGAGACCTGGGAACTATATGGCTGCTTCTTGCAGAATGTTAACTATAATAGTCTAGCATATGCTAACAACGAACCAGTTACTATTACAGCAAGCATCCGTTTCGATAACGCAGTGCAGACACCAATTGGTGACGGTGTTGGTGCTACAGTAGCAAGAGCACTAGGCCAGACAGTAACAGGCTAATAATTATTAACCCTTTACGCATTAAACCTCCCACTGGGAGGTTTTTTGTTATATTAGCATATATTTTTAACGATAAATACATAAAATATGGAGTTAGTCTGTGGCAAGTGTTAATAGTACATTAAAAGCATTAGCAAAAGGAGATCACATTAAAGATTTCCAGCATGCTGCTAGATTGTTTGTAGATAACAATTATGAGTTACAACCACGTTACTCACACCTGTTCCATGTTGTTTTTAATTTAACACCACAAGCAGCCCGGCTTTTTGATAATCAGGAAAAACTGGAAATAAACATGCTTGTTAAAAGCATTGATCTTCCAAGTTTTAACTTTGATGTGCAAACGCATAATCAGTACAATAGACAGGTTCATACACAACACAAGATTAACTATAGTCCTGTAACTGTGCAGTTTCATGATGATCAGAAAGACATAATAAGAAGTTTATTACATAGTTATGCTAGTTTTTACTATGCAGATTCTAGATATGCTCTTGGTGGTAGTTCTTACAGTACAAATGACAGATACTATGGCAATGCTGGAGATAGTTACGGTTTAGCAACGGGTCAGCAAAGATTTTTTAAAGACATCAGAGTTTACAGTATGTTGCAAAAAAGATTTGCTGAATACATTCTTGTTAATCCTATTATTAATGCATTTAATCATGATAACCATAATTATGCTTCAGGAACTCTTATGCAGCATACTATGCAGATTAACTTTGAAACTGTAAAATATGCTACGGGTTTTGTTAACAATGTTACACCCAAGGGTTTTGGAGAAGTACACTATGATAAAACTCCAAGTCCACTGGGTGTATTTGGTAGTGGTGTGGATAACAGTATTTTCTTCCGCGGTGGATTTATTGACGCTGTTAATACTGTAGCACGAGATTTGAACGAGGGTAATCTGTTAGGTGCTATTGCTAGAGGAGCAGTTATCTTTAATAATACAAGAGATGTAAATTTAGGCAAAGTATTAGAAAAAGATTTAACCAGAGTAATAAGCAGTGTTCTTAGAGGCAATAATCCACTAAGCGATGTAATACTGCCAAATATATTTGGTATAGATAAAGTAATTAGAGATACTGTTGGAATTAGCGGACAGCGTATAGGAGGCACTGGCGCACCTGTGGATAGAAATTTTCATGATAATTCTACCAGTGTTCCTCAAACTGTACGTAGTAATAATAACTCGGTGACTAATACTAGATTTAACCAACCCAGTAACTTTATACAAGACATTGTTGACTTAGGCTCTGCCATTTTCAGTCCAAATACAACTAGAAGTCCTGCTAGTCCTAGGCGGTTAAGTGATGGCACTTTATTTGAGCTGTTTACATCACCAAGTGATAGTAAGCAACAAAAATTAGAATTTCTAACGAATAGGATAGCACAGTTAGATAGTCAGATTAATAATCCTCCACCAGGCGGTGTTCCTATTTTTGTAATTAGAGAAAGAGACGAACTAATTCAGCGCAGAAATTTGGAATTTAATATAGGAAGTACCTAATATGTCTCAGGATACCAGTTTACCATTGGTTAATATCAATGATGATGTAGATAGAAAAGTAAATGACTTTTTTAATACATACTTTTTGCCTAAAGCTAAAATAAATGAAAATGATTATGAATTAATAAAAAGTTTTTGTATTAGTAGAACATCAAATACTTCTGCAGCAGCAGCTCTTACAGCAGCAATTATTAATGTTATGAACGAACTTGATTTATATGCGGATGATGTTATAGACCAGTTCAAAGCAAGCTCAGACCCCAATACTATACCACTTTTTCTTAATTTAAGCAGAAAAGGGGTGAGTTTACTGGGATACAAAAATACTAGAATTGTACCTCCCAGAGTTAAACAACAGGTTATAACCTAATGGCAAACTGGGCAAACGGAATATATGAAGTTGTGAACACTGAGAAATACGCAGGCAACCGTAAACCACGTTATAGAAGTAGCTGGGAACATGCTTTTATGCGGTTTGCTGATAATCATCCCAGTGTAGTGAGCTGGGCAAGTGAAGCTGTAAAGATACCCTACAGAAATCCGCTCACAGGCAAACAAAGCATATATGTTCCTGACTTTGTTATTGTATATGAAAGCAAGGGTGGCAAACGCAGAGCAGAACTTATTGAGGTAAAGCCTGAAAGTCAAACCAGGTTATCAGAAAAAACAAGACCACAAGAAAAACTACAAATTGCTCTTAACCATGCCAAGTGGACCGCGGCGGCAGACTGGTGTAGGCTTAAAGGTCTTAATTTTAGAATTATTAATGAGTCAGATATCTTTCATCAAGGTAAAAAGCGGCGCTAAGTATAAACATGACAAAAAAACTTGAATCCTTATTTGACTTACCAGACATAAAAGATGATTTAGATTATAGTGCTAGCGGAATTGACACAGAAGCAACAGCGGATGATTTGCCTGCTATACAAAATACACTAGAAGCAGTGGATAAGATTGATGCAGCCTTGCCTACTATCCGTGACCTGGAAACCAGTGACAAAGATTTAGATGACATAGCTGATACAGCAAAACAAACGTTTCAGGATCTTATGGATCTGGGCATGAATGTAGAAGCACGTTTTGCTGGAGAAATATTTAACAATGCTAGTAGAATGCTGGATACAGCTTTAACAGCAAAAACAAATAAAATAAATAAAAAACTTAAAATGGTAGAGCTACAATTAAAGAAAGCCCACCTGGATCTTAAAAAGAGTGATGTTACTTATGGACAAGACATTAGTGACGGAGACGGCGTAGTGCTGGATAGGAACACTCTCCTACAGGAAATTTTAGGCAAAAATAGCTAAATATAATATAGGATGATTGCTATGAAAAGTTTGAAAACATATCTAATGGAAGCCGAAACAACCTATCAGTTTAGGTTAAAAGTAGCTTGTGAGTGTAATGAAGAAACTCTGGATAAGCTAGAAACAGCTCTAGAAAAGTATGAGCTTAAGAGTTTAAGTAAGCCAAAGCGTACACCAATCCAGGAGCATCCCACAGATTTTCAAACACTCAGTAACGCAGAAGTTCATATCATGGATGCTGAAGTACAGTATCCAGTAACTGCTTATCAACTATATGAATATATTAGTCAGGTAGTTGGTATTCCAGCTAGTCACCTAGTTGTTATTAACAAAGATCATCCAGAAGAGATTGCTCGTGAAGAAGCTCTCAAAGAGGAAGGTGACGAATATGTTACCAAACTTGATGATGCCGATTACAAAGATGCAGACAGCGTAAAAGTTGAGGATCATTTCGGCGACAAGTACAACGAGAATATGTTGAAAGACTTAGAAACTCGTAAATATGAATTCGCAAAGGAATAGATCAATGCATATGATTGACGTAATGAACAAACTTAAAGAAATCGCTGAAAGCGGTTACGACAATGAAGACATCCAACGTGGTATTGATGCAGCAAGCAAGCATCAAGTTGAAGAAGCTGAAGTTGTTGTAGATGAAGCAGTTACCGAAGAAGAGGCTGTCGAAGAAGATGCTGTTGAAGAAGCTGAAGTTGCTGAAGAAGAAGCAGTTGAAGAGGATGCTGTTGAAGAAGTTCACGAAGACGTTGAAGAAGATACCAGCCTAGCTGATATGCTTAAACTAGCGGGTCGCAGCGGTGTAATGGGACTTAGCCAGAACAACATTATTGCTGAAAGCCTAGAGCTTGATGAAGAAGATGAGGTTGAAGAAGCTGAAGAAGTTAAAGAGGAAGACATTGAAGAAGCAGAAGTCGAGGAGACTGTAGAAGTTCCAGTCGCAGCCCTAGAAGAACTTATGCGTCTAGCAGGTTATGAAAACTACGAAGCAAAAATTGACGAATACGAAAACGAGCCAGAGGAAGAATATACAGATATTGAAGACCAGTTAATTGGTCTTAGTGGTGGCCTAAATGGTCCCAAGGGAATGTATCCTACAGCAGCAGGTGGCGATAATGCTATGAGCGTTAAACCGTTAAAAGTTGATGAAGAGAATTTTTTGAACTTCGAGAGTTTTTACAAGAAGTATCAGGAATTCGTAACTGAAGAGAAGTAATTCTTGGATATCCAACAAATAAAATCTCGTTTAGAGAGCATTTCAAATAGCTGCCCCCGAACAAGGGCAGCTAAATGCTATTGTGAGAATCTTAAAAGTTTACAAGAAGCAGAACAAGATATAATTGCTGTCTGCAATCTTGAACACTCAGACACAGTGACGGGAACCATTCTGTTTATGCAGCGTGGTGACAGTCCTACCTTAATCAAAGGAACAATCAAAGGATTACAGCCTGGTAAGCACGGGTTTCACATACATGAGTATGGAGACTTGAGCAAGGGTTGTGAATCTGCTGGTGCTCACTACAATCCTGACGGTATAGATCATGGAGATCTTGAGCAGGGGCATGTGGGGGACTTAGGCAATATTGAAGCAAACGATCAAGGAATCGCAAACTTTAGTATTGTTTCAAAACGTGTTGATCTTACAGGTGATCGTAGCATCGTGGGCAGAGCCGCAGTGGTTCATGCTGATGAAGACGATCTAGGTCAAGGCGGAGATGAAGAAAGCCTCAAAACCGGTAATGCTGGGGATCGATTGGCATGTGGCGTAATAGTCCTTGCCAACATAGATACCTAAGGAGATAAAACTATGAAAATTGTAAATTGGGTAAAAGACCGTATCGCTGAACGTACCTCATGGGACGGCGGCGTAGTAATAGCAGTCAGTGTACTCGCTCTAATTGCTAGTCCAATCATTAAATGGGTAGCATGGGCTGGTTTAGCCTATGGTATCTGGACTATTATTAAAAAGGACTAAAAGTCCTATAGAAAGGGAGAGAGTACAATGGAAGCTCTTAAGAAGGTAAAAGGTTGGGCAGGTTCACTAACAGAAGTTGGTGTTAGTCTAATCGCATTAGGAATTGTTCTAGAAGTTTTATTCAAAGGTACAGTTCCTTTTTGGTCCGATATGAGTGTTATTGAGAATGTTACTAACATTATCAAAGGTCTATCAGCAGAAGGCCTAGTAGGTCTAGTTGCTGTTTGGGTCTTGTACCATATCTACAAAAGCAAGTAATAGTCTAGATATTTAGACTGTGACGAAAGGGAGTGGCATATGCCACTCCCTTTTTTATGATAAGTATTTTTATACGAGTCTAGGAGGTTTTGATGCGTGATGAATATTTTGTCCCAATGAACGAGCTAATCGTACACACACGCACAGAGACAGGATATGAGTTACCAGTAGATATAGAAGTATACGTTAGTGCACTTCTTGCAAGTTTCATCGATAAACCAAATTTTTTACCAGAACGAAGTTTTGCAGAAGCATACGCACTTTTAAACAAGCGTGACTATGTAAGCGCAAAACAACTGGGTGATACGTGTTTATTTTTAAGCGGAGTTTTTCCGAAGTATGGTTCACGCTACGGGTTAAATAAAACATATTATAGTGCAATAGGGTCTAGCAGTTACAGTATACTACATCAAGAAATATTTCGTCTACTAGCAAAACATTTTGATTTTGTGGCAGAATATATACATATAAGTACAAAGCCTAGGCGAGATATAAGGATTTCAAATGAGTCGTAGTTTAGACGGGGTTCTAATAAAGCGAGCAAACCAAAGTCAGCTATACACACAACAGCAAATACAAGACTTTGCTAGATGTGCTGATAGCAAAACTGGTGTGTTCTATTTTATGGATAACTATTTTTTTATACAACATCCTACCAAAGGCCAACTATTATATCAGCCTTATGAGTATCAGGTAAAGCTATTAGAAACCTATCATAATTATAGATTTAATATTAATATGTTGCCCAGGCAAACTGGTAAAACGACAACAGCGGCTGGTTATTTGTTATGGCGAGCTATGTTTGTACCTGACAGCATTATTCTTATTGCAGCACACAAGTATAGCGGCGCTCAGGAAATCATGCAGCGTATACGCTATGCCTACGAACTATGTCCGGATCACATCAGAGCAGGTGTTACAAGTTATAACAAAGGTAGCATAGAGTTTGAAAATGGCTCACGCATTATAGCACAAGCAACAACTGAAAATACTGGACGCGGTTTGAGTATTTCATTACTATACGCAGACGAGTTTGCCTTCGTAAGACCAACTATTGCCAGGGAATTCTGGACAAGTATTTCTCCCACACTAGCAACTGGTGGTCAGGCTATTATTACAAGTACCCCTAACAGCGATGAAGATCAGTTTGCTGAACTCTGGCGCATGGCCAACAAATGCTTTGATAAACACGGTAACGAAACAGACATAGGCATAAATGGGTTTAAAGCTTACCGTGCTTACTGGCAGGACCATCCCGACAGAGACGAGCAATGGAAAGCAGAGGAACTAGGCCGCATTGGGGAAGAGCGTTTTCGTCGTGAACATGAATGTGAGTTCATTATTAATGATGAAACATTAATTAACAGTTTAATTTTAACAAACATGCGAGGGGTCGACCCCATATACAAACAGGGAACTGTTAGATGGTATAAAGATATAGAAAAAAATAAAAATTATCTTGTTGCATTAGACCCTAGTTTAGGAACAGGTGGAGACCCTGCTGCAATACAGATATTTGAAGCTCCATCAATGATTCAAGTCGGTGAATGGTGTCATAATAAAACTCCAATAACACAGCAGATAAGAATTTTAATAGACATATGTAAAACTATTGCTGAAAAAGTTGTCAGTCAAACACAAATCTATTATAGCGTAGAAAATAATAGTATAGGCGAAGCTGCCCTAGTTAGCATTGAAGAATTCGGTGAACAGAACATTCCTGGGATATTTCTAAGTGAATCAAAACGTGCAGGTCATGTTAGAAACTTCAGACGTGGATTTAACACTACGAACCGCAGCAAATTAACAGCATGTGCAAAACTTAAAACACTTATAGAGACCGATAAAATGACAGTAAAAAGCAAATTACTGGTATCAGAGTTTAAGAATTTTATCGCTAGTGGTGGTAGTTATGCAGCAAAAATAGGGGAAACTGACGATCTTGTGATGAGTACAGTACTAGCAGTACGAATGGCTACAGAACTTAAAAACTATCTACCAGACCTTGACAATCAACTACGAGATGCTAGCGATCCTGATAGCCAACCAATGCCGTTTATTATATTATAGTAATAAATAGTATTATGAATAACAAACAATATAATGAAAATCTTTTTGAAAAGATTAGAGGGCAGTTTTCAAATGTCACCATCGCTAATGACAAAGGGGAAGTTGTACTAAATCCTTCAGATGGCATGTTTTTTGAATTCACCTTTGACTATAATGGCCAATCACTTGGAGACGTTGTTATTAGTTTAGCAGAAGATGACATGCTCAAAGTATATTTTAGTAATGATATGCTTAAGGAGAGTGATAGTAGTACGAGAGATGCTTGGTACAACTTTTTACGTGAAATGCGTAAGTTTGCTGCTAGAAACATAGTAAACTTCGAAACACGCAATATATCTAAACCTAGATTGGATAAAAAAGATTTTGAATTTTTATTGAGAAAACGACAGGATAACTTAGCCATGGAAAGTAAACTTTACGGCAGTAAGCAAAAAAGCTATCAGGATCTTAATGGCGCAAAACTAATAGTTCAACATCATAAGACAGTTGACGAAGAAAAACATGGCGCTCGTTCAAGAAACATAAAGGCTATATACATTGAAAACGCACAGGGAGAAAGATTCCGCTTTGAGAATAACTATCTGCCAGGTGCTAGAGCAATGGCTAGGCATATTGCCAATGAAGGTTGGCCAAATGATGATAGAGGTAAACATTTGTCCGAAATAATGGCTGAAATGTCACAGTTAAAGAACTTTGTCAAAGCAGTAAAAAGTAAAGAGTATGTAGACGAAGAAGCCAGTGAGATTATTGATGCTGCTACTGATAGATACTATGGACTTAAAAGTACACTTGAAAGTTTAAGTAAGCAGCGTGGATATGTCAACTATTTTGAAAATTGGCAAGCAAACCAAATTGATGTTGATGAGAATGATATTAATAACATTAAACAAAAACTTACACGTTCAGAGTATGATGAAAGATTAGATGATAGCCTAAGTGCTGTGGGAAAAGCTATGAAACTTAAAGAAAAGAAACAGGGTGGCGTATACGACTTTGGCAAATGGCAACGTATGGCAAAGAGTGCCGGCGCTGAAGTAAAAGGCGATGTAAAATCAGCAGTTGCTTATAAGGATGGTGTAGAGATTGGTAGCTGGTCACAGGACGAGGAAGACTTAGACGCAAAGTATGGTAGCGACGTAAAAGATCCAGGCTATGGCGAAATTAACTTAGACAAGGGTGATAGAGGCGAAGGCGACGAAAGAGCATTTGAGATGCCCGATTCTCTTAATATGATTCCTGGTGATAACGTTATTAAGATAATGCAGTTTTCTAAGGGGGACAAGATAGGACCTATTACAGCAGTCTTACGTGATATTTCTGCTCGTAGTAGAGACGATGAAACTAGTGTTTTTACTGCCGATATGGCCCAGCGTATAGCTTCAGTAGGAACTACATTTGGCCAAAAGATGGATGATGCGTTTAAAGCCAAATATATGCAAGCTATTGATCTTGTAAAAATGTATATAGCTACAACAGACAAAAGCGAAAGCGTAGAGAATTCAGATAAGGCTCAAACAGAGGATCTACTAGCAAACTTTGAACGTAGTATGAATCATATAGAAGAAGGTTTTGTAGACAGTCAAGAAGCAGCCGAACAGGTTATTGCTAGTATTGGCGGCGAAGAAAACCTTACAATGGATGACGTGTACAAAGCAGTAGAAGAATATGTGCAGATGGGCGCCGGCGATGACATGCACAAGGCTAACGTAGAGGAAATCGCAGAGATAGTTATTGATCAACTAGGCATCACAGAGGCAGCAAAGCCAGACTACTTGGATTTAGACAAAGATGGCGATAAAGAAGAACAGTTGGATGAAATATTGCCAGCTCTTGGTGCAATGGCAGCCATAGGAGCCGCCGGTGTTCTAGCAAATAAAGCTGTTGACAAACTTAATGCGTCTAAAAATAAAAAGAAAAAGAAAATAGTTATTGATCAACCAGGCATCACAGAGGCAGCAAAGCCAGACTACTTGGATTTAGACAAAGATGGCGATAAAGAAGAACAGTTGGATGAAATATTGCCAGCTCTTGGTGCAATGGCGATAGGTGCTCTAGCAAATAAAGCTGTTAACAAACTTACTGCGTCTAAAAATAAAAAGAAAAAGAAAACAGAAGAGACAGCAGTAACAGAAGCACACGGCATGGTATGCAAGGATTGCGGTTGCCACATGCATCGTCCTGATCCTAATTGCGATTGCCCACATGACTGCAATGATGAGCAAGGTGCTCACTGGGTAATGGCGGAAGGCAAAATGTCAGATATTGATCTGCATGTCAGAGAGATGATTGCTGATGGCGCAAGCGATGAAGAAATCATGGCAATGCATCCTGGTGTAGTAAGCAAGGAAGATCTAAAAAGTATAAGAGCAGAAGAAATGGATAGGCCTGGTGAATATGACGAAAGTCTAGATTGGTTAAAGAAGGCAGCAGGCATAGGGTCAAGCGCACGTAGTAACTTTGGTATTAAAGAAGGTGAACCCGGGTACCAAAAGAGTTTGAGAGACGAGATCGGCAAATACCTAGAAGGCTTAAAGTAATCTTTTTTAAAGAAGTCTGACCGGAATTATTTCGGTCAGACTTTCTATTTCACTTGCATTTAAATGCATAGCATGCTAATCTAAAATATGAAAAACACTAATCATATGCCACTGCCAAATCCAAAAACTTTTTGTCCTAGCCCATGGTTTCATATGAGAATATTACCATCTGGAGAATTACGATACTGTCGATGGATTGAAGATCGAAAAAATTCTTTGACCAGCACATTAACTCAGGATAATTTTTTAGAATATTTTCAAAAAGAGATGTCACACATACGTTTAAAAATGCTACAGGGAGAAACAGTCTCCGCGTGTGATCAATGTCATCGGATGGAGGAACACGGTAAAATCAGCGGCAGAGAGAAACAATTATTAAAAGTCGGCATCAAGGTTGATAACTTTAAAAAAACTTTTGTATCGAGTCCTTTTTACAACGAGTTTAAAGCATCTTCAGAACAGAACGGTGATACAGAATTATGGCCGCAAGATTGGCAAATTGATTTAGGAAATTATTGCAATAGCGCTTGTGTATTTTGTGGACCAGATTCTAGTTCTCGATTAGCAGTGGAATTTAAAAAATTGGGATTGATCGATAAGATGCCTCCCCGTAATTGGACCGACGACGAATTGGCGGTGGACAGATTTGTCGAAACACTTGCACAATCGAAACGTTTGGCCTATCTACATTTCTTGGGAGGAGAGACTTTGATAACTCCAGCATTTAAAAAGATATTATCGAAATTGGTCGACAGAGGATTAAACAAAAATATATCCATTGGTTTTACAACAAACCTAACTGTGTGGGACGATGAGATCACAGAACTATTGAAACAATATAAAGAAGTAAACTTGGGAATGAGCGTGGAGTGCTTCCATCACATCAACGATTATATACGTTGGCCCAGTAAGATAGACGGTGTTTTCATGACCATGGAGCGTTGGATTAAGATCGGAAAACAGCAAAACTGGTTAATTCAGTTTCGTATTACACCAACACTTTTCACGGTGGCACACATCCAAACAATATACGAGTATGCCTACGAGAACAACGTAGGTGTAGAGAGTTGTAATTTCCTACATAATCCTTCCTTTATGAGGATGTTGGTACTACCAATGGATGTGAGACAGAATATTGCAGAAAAATTACAATATTGGATCAATAGTAAAAAATCATTATTTTCCAAAGAAAGAATTATTAATACCAGAAACCCAAACAAGGTCAAAGACTATATTTTACAAGATGCAATGAGTTATGTGGAATATTTGCAGAATGGACCAGACGAGTCCAGCAGTTGGCCAGCGCTGGTATCTTACCTTAAGAAATTAGAGAGCTCTAGGGGAAACACTATCTTAGATTATGCACCAGAATATGAATCACTTTTACGATCAGCAGGATATTGAAATTTCCTTAGCACTCAAACCGTGCGAAAGTAAAATCAAACCAATAATAGTTGTTAGAATAAACAATCATGTACTCTTTGAGGGTGTGCTTGAAGATGCTCGGACGATGTCTCATAGGGTGGATTTGATGTCGAACATATCTATATCGATTGGACTAATGAACAAAAATTACCATAATGACCCAGACAGTGGGGTCATTATCGATTCTCTAGAAATCGATCAGTTTGAGCTGATACCCTCGTGGACACAACTTTTTAGTTACATCAATGACCATGCCAACAATTCTCCTACCAATCATTTAGGATACAACGGAACCTGGTCATTAAATATCATTGAGCCATTTTACAGATGGCAACATAAAATAACAGGACAGGGTTGGTTACTAGAACCCTAGAATATTACATGGACAAAAAAACATTAAAAAAACTCTTGACAGTATAAATACAAATGTCATATACTGTATACATGTTGTTAAGCAGTGTATGTCTTAGGCAACAAATAGGCTAAAACATAGGCAAAGGAGAATAGGCATTATGGCATCTTTAGCAGAAATCCGTGCAAAACTAAAAGCACAAGAGACACGTTCAGAACGTGTAGGCGGCGGCGACAACGCAATCTTCCCACATTGGAATATCCCAGAAGGCTCAACGGCAGTTATTCGTTTCCTTCCAGATGGCGATGAATCAAACACTTTCTTTTGGAAAGAACGTCTAATGATTCGTCTACCCTTTAATGGTGTAAAGGGTGACCATTCTAATCAAGTTACAGTTCAAGTTCCATGCGTTGAGATGTGGAACGATACTTGCCCAGTACTAAGTGAAGTACGTGGCTGGTTTAAGGACTCAAGTCTTGAAGAGATGGGTCGCAAGTACTGGAAGAAGCGCAGTTACATTTTCCAGGGCTTCGTAACAGAAAATCCTCTCGCAGAGGATGTTGAGCCTGAGAATCCAATTCGTAGGTTTGTAATTAGTCCAAGTATCTTTAATCTAATTAAGGACGCACTTATGGACCCTGATATTCAGGAACTTCCAACAGACTATGATGCAGGACTTGATTTCCGCATCACAAAGACAACCAAGGGACAGTACGCTGATTATTCCACAAGTAAGTGGGCTCGTAAGGAGACTGCACTAACAGAGGCACAGAAGGCAGCAATTGATTCCTTTGGCTTGTACAACCTAAGTGACTTCCTACCCAAGCGTCCTAGCGAGGTAGAACTAAACGCTATCAAGGAGATGTTTGAAGCATCAGTTGATGGCGAGGCTTATGATGTTGAGCGTTTTGGACAGTATTATCGTCCATATGGTTTAGAGGCTCCTCAGGGTTCCACATCCTCAAGTACGTCTACCCCAGCGGCTTCACCAAAGCCTGCGCCAGCACCACAGGCCACTGAAACAGCAGCAGCACCTGAACCAGAGGCTGCTCCAGAACCTGCTCCAGTAGCAGAAGCGCCAGCAGGCGATAGCGGTGGTAAGAGTGCGGAAGACATTCTTGCAATGATCCGTTCAAGACAGAAGTCTTGATTAAATATGGGGAGAGCGCATGCTCTCCCCACTTTCCTTGTATTATCCATAGTATTATAGTAAATATTTAGAATGAACTTCTTTCTTCAATTTGATAAATCAACTGATATCTTACCATTTGTTGCAAACAATAATAGTGATATTTTAACTTATTATGTTGATAAACTTAATGCCAAAAATGTGAATGAGTTTAGAATAAATAAGAATTTAAAAAATTTAAAAAATCCTGCTGTTATTTGCGATCTTACCAAAGAGATAAATGAATACTTTGAATATTACACAGGCTGCAAATTTAACCTATACCAAGATTATGAATATTTTAATCAACATGTTCTTAATGCGCTACATGCTGAATGGGCATCTGCACAAACTAATATAACAGTAGATATAAAGAACAAAGGACTCTTAGAATATTATTCAGATGATAATCTTTATCCATTATGGAATGATGTAGCTACAAAAATTAACAAAGTGGATCATTATTATAGTTTAAATCATATCATACATAGTATAGAAAATCAGTTTAATAAGGTAAGATATGATGTGGGGTATTGGTTACAAATGGATAATCCATTTCCAAAAAATCGTTGCACAAATGACGTATGTAACTTTAGATTAGCGTTCAATCATCGTGGCAGGACGCTGTATAATAAATTTAATACTTCAGACGACAAATTAGAATATAATGATGAGAATACATACAACGAATTGTTAGGGGTTGTTGATATTAGTCTTGCTCGTCCGCAGACTATACCACTAAGTAAAGAATATACTAACTGGTGTAAAAAATTAAATAGAGAGCCATCCGGAGATTTTCTTAACATAGGAAATTTAGTAGACTATGAAAATAGACTGACAGAGTATAGACAAATAGTTTACAATAATAGAAATAACAGTTTTAAAATTATAATAGAGGATTAGAAATGGGATCAAAACCTTTTGACGTAAGCAAGTTCCGTAAGGATATTACAAAAAGTATTGATGGACTCAGTGTTGGGTTTCATGATCCAACTGACTGGATCAGCACAGGTAACTATGCACTAAACTATCTTATCAGTGGTGATTTCCACAAGGGTGTACCAATGGGTAAGGTTACAGTGTTTGCTGGCGAGAGCGGCGCCGGTAAGAGTTATTTTGCTAGTGCTAACATTGTTAAGAACGCCCAAGAGCAAGGTATCTTTGTTGTACTAGTTGACAGTGAGAACGCTCTAGACGAAGCATGGCTACAGGCACTAGGTGTTGACACAGATGAAAGCAAACTACTCAAACTAAGCATGAGCATGATTGATGACGTTGCTAAGACTATTAGTACGTTTATGAAAGACTATCGTGCTATGGCAGAAGAAGACCGTCCAAAGGTTCTGTTTGTTATTGATAGCCTAGGCATGCTACTAACTCCTACAGATGTTGATCAGTTCGATAGAGGTGATATGAAAGGTGATATGGGTCGTAAGCCCAAAGCACTAACAGCTCTTGTGCGTAACACAGTTAACATGATTGGTAGTTATAACGTTGGTATGGTGTGTACCAACCACACATATGCATCACAGGACATGTTTGACCCAGACGATAAGATCTCAGGCGGACAAGGCTTTATTTACGCATCAAGTATTGTTGTTGCAATGCGTAAGCTCAAGCTCAAAGAAGATGAAGATGGTAACAAGGTAAGTGATGTACGTGGTATTCGTGCAGCATGTAAGGTTATGAAAACACGCTATGCAAAGCCATTTGAAGGCGTACAGGTTAAGATTCCTTACGAGTCAGGAATGGATCCCTACAGTGGATTGCTTGATATGTTTGAAAAGCAAGAGCTACTTGTTAAACAAGGTAATCGTCTAAAGTATACTACAGCCGCCGGCGAAGAATTACTAGAGTTCCGCAAAGGTTGGACCGGTGAAAAACTTGAAATCATTATGAATGATATTTCAAATGGTTTGATAAGTAATTCCGAAGATGAACCTTTAGAAGAAGAAATTGAACAAGACGAGCTAGAGGTTGTAGAGGAATAATATGGATTCTGAAATTCTTATAGACACTTGGGTTATTCTTAGTCAGTATATTAAAGATAAGCAGCAGGCAGCAGACCATTGGATCAATGAACTAATTGATCTAGGTATTGATGACGAAACTTTACAAGAACTAGCTAATGCTGACAAATACTTAGGTATAGCAGTTGATGAATTATTAGATGGCGCAGTAGACGAATACGAAGAGGAAGAAGAAAACGAGGGATGGTGATGGAGGATAAGTTCTTTCCAATCACAACTACGCCAGCATGCCCATTAAAATGGTCATGGAGTACTATTAGGTTATATAGTGGTACCACTAGTAGCTGTCATAGAGTCAAATCCGATACTATTAATGCTGAAAATTTTGACACCTTTCATAATACGCCAAAGAAGCTTGCAGACAGAAAACTTATGCTTGAAGGCAAATGGCCCACCGGTGGTTGTGAGTATTGTAAAAAAATTGAAGACGCCGGCGGAACAAGCGATAGAATGTTCCACAGTACGATACCAAACACCTATCCAGGTGAATTGGATGAAGATCAAACACTTACTGTCGTAAATCCAAAAATAGTTGAAGTTTATTTCGATAACGTGTGTAATCTTAGTTGTATATACTGCTGGGACGGTTTTAGTAGTAAAATTAGAAGTGAAAATCAACGCTTTGGCCGTTTTGAAAACAACGGTGTAGTTATTGATAACCGTGCAAAACCAGTAGATAACTTACCAAAACTAACAGCAAAATTTTGGGAATACATGGAACGTAACTGTAAAGGAATCAAACGTTTCCATTTTTTAGGCGGTGAACCCTTTTATCAAAAACAGTTTGATTATGCACTGGAATGGTTTAAGGAACATCCATGCCCTAATCTAGAATTTAACATCGTTAGCAATCTAAATATAGATCATGATAAATTTAGAGCATACATCGCTGATATAAAGCAGCTAGTGGACATGCAATGTTTAGGACGTTTTGATCTAACCTGTAGTATTGATTGCATGGGCCCAGAGCAAGAATATGTTAGATTTGGTATAGATTTAAACCTGTTTAAACGTAACTTTGAACATGTTGTTGGTGAGGAATGGATCTATCTTACTTTCAATCAAACGGTTACATCACTTACATTAAAAACAGCACCAGAAGCTATATCTTATATCAAATCATTTTCTGATGACACGCGTCATATTGGTCATCATTTTGGGTTAGTTGTGGGACAAAATCCATTGTTACACCCGGAGATATTTGGGACAGGATTTTGGGAAGAAGACATGAATAATATCCTAAATGTTATGCCAGAATTGACATCGGAAGACAAACAAGTAAAACTTTATATGAATGGTATACGTACACAATTAAGTAATACTGTACGCGATCAGAAAAAAATAAATCAACTAGCAATACTATTAGATGAGATTGATAGAAGAAGAAACTTAAATTGGAGAGAAGTTTTTCCGTGGTTGACTAATGAAATAAGGAGTATATAATAAACTATGGCTAACTGGTATAGTAGAGTTGTTTCAGATATTTCAAACATCCCGGACTTTATACTACACTATGAATCTGAACTAGAGAAAGCCCGTAGAGAAATAGGCATACACGGCTTGGTTGAAAAATCAATTAAGGAACTTCCTGCTATCACTGAGATACGTTTCAATCAGTTACAAGAAGTTGAAGCAGTGCTGAACCATCTAAACATACAACTGCGTAAGATACGACGCAAACACTTTGTTAAATACTTGGAAAACTATCCCCGTGCTCTAACAAGCAGAGATGCTGAGAAGTATGTTGATGGTGAAGATGAGGTGGTAGGCTTTGAAACTATCATTAATGAAGTAGCCCTACTACGAAATAAGTGGTTGGGTATCATGAAGGGTTTGGATAGCAAGCAATGGATGAGCGGCCATATAGTAAGGCTACGCACAGCTGGTATGGAAGATGTACAAGTATAATAAGATAATTATTAGACTTAGCTTAAAAGAAGATTATACACAAACATATGATTTAATCTTTAATTTAGTTGCTAGTTCTTTCCTACCCAAATGGGTGAACCGTTATCTTCATTGCAAGCAAAGGCAAGACAGTATTAGTGAACCCCAGGCCTTCTATAATCTTAATAATGACTGGTCAAATCAACGCATTGTAGAGGAAATAAACACGAGTATAGATTTTTGTAATCAATATGAACGCATATTTGATCGACATCTTGCGTCTATAGAAGATCAAGATACCTTAAATTACATTCATAGTGTTTTTGAATTGCGTCATGGACAACTTGATATGTGGGAAAATGATTTGCTAGTTAATAAATTTCCAGAACTTAGGAAGGCTTTGAGTAGTATTAATCAGGCTGTACATAGAGCTGAGAGTCATGGCAGGAATCCCCGAATTAGATGTGTATGGTTCGATTTACCTAAAACAGAAAAATTTACCTCAGAAGATTACAAACTTTTTACTAATCAAGTTGACTTCGGTGGCATTTACACATTATATGCAGATGTAGGAAAAAATTTAGAAAGCCTCTCGACTGATAACGACACATATCATCATGATTTTGTTCCAAATTTACATTATAGTGTTGATTTTGTAGTAAACTTTTATGAGACTTCTGGTATACAAGAACAAAAGATCCATAAAGAGTATTTGTTAAACAACTTAGAATATTTTAAAAATATAGGGTACACTGCTGAAGATCCTAGATTAACAACTGGTAGGATTAAATTGGCGCAATTAGAGTATAAAGACAAACAAACTGTATTGACCAATATTGCCAATCATAATAACATACAAGATGTGATATTGTTATAATGTTTAGTGACGCATCTCAAAGTCATCAGCACAGTCTAGAAACATTAGAACAACTAAACGAATTTATTGAATTCAAGAGAAGTATTAAATCTTTACTTGATTTGGGATGTGGCAGTGGATTTGATCTTAACTACTGGGCTAGTCTAGAAGACGGTGATGAAGATACTCCAAAACGTTTGGACATTAATTGTATTGGACTTTCAGATAAAATTAATTCTGACCTTGAAGCAGTAGCTATAAAAAATAAAAATGTTACCCTTAAACAGCATGATTTTAATTTAGATTATGAAATACCTATAGGAAAAAAAGTTGATGTGATATGGTGTCATGATGTACTACAGTATTGCCATTCTCCATTAAAGATACTTCAATCAGTAAGTAATACACTAACTAAAAATGGTATGTTGTATCTGTGTGTGCCTTCTACAATTAATGTAAATTATGGCAGGTTTAAAAATTATACCTACGACCATCAATTCAATACTTTTACTGCGACACAGCTAATTTATTTACTAGCACTATGTGGATTTGATTGTGATGATTTTTATCTTAAGAAAGAAAAGCATCAAGATCTAATACAAATTATTACTTATAAAAATAGAGATCCTTTTGCTGCTAATAGCACCTGGTATGAACTGTTAGAGGCAGGTTGTTTTTCTAACAATATTAAAGATATTATAATGTCATATGGATATTTGACAGATCAAGGCCTAATTACAAAATGGTTAGACGGCGTTGTTTACGATTATAGGTCTCATTCTAGAGCTTAGACCTAAGACGCTGCCATTTTGTAAATTTGCAACAGTTTATAAACTCATAATTTTTGCCATCTCAGGGTAAGTTTCTTTGAAGTTTTCGTTGCGTCTTGCATCAATAATATCTAACTTAGTTACGAGTTCTTTCTCAAGTCCGTAGTATATATTATCTTTAAATTTATTTGCAAGGTTTTGAACATATTCAAATTTACTTGCTTGTAATTTTTTTACTACATAATCAGTATTTTTAATATTATACACACTAAAATATTTAGGATCCCATAAAAAACTAAAATTTACTTTTAGGTTGTTATCTAATGCAAACTGAGCAACATCATCTAAATCTAATACATTAAAAATACTTACAGTACAGTGAAGATGTAGATCGAAGTTGCATTTATTGTATTTTTCAATATTTTCTTCTACTGTGCTCCACTTTACTACGCTGTGTCTCTCGTAGTTAAATTTTTCATTTATGTTATCTATGCTAAAAACTAGTGTAACTTTTTGGAATTTTAATAACTCGTTAACCAACTCATCATTATAAATTGTACCATTCGTATTATAAGATATACTTATATTTTTTGGTAAAGTTTTTAATAATGCAATATGTTTTGTATCTAACATAGGCTCTCCGCCTATAAGTTTTAAACTTTTTAATTCTTTTAACTCTTTTCCAAAGTCTCTCCAAAACTCACTAGTAGTTTTAAATGTGTAATCTATTTCATGTAATTTTGGTCGCTGCACACCAAATTTTTTATCTTCTTTGTACCATGCACTACTTCTGCCATAGTGACAAATTCTGCACTTGCTGTTACAACTAAATCCTATTTTCAAATCCACTGTGACCGGACTATTTGGGATATTAAAAAAGTCTGTAGTGAACGCAATGGGTTGTTTTAACTCTCGTGTTCTTTTACTAGGTAAGCCTGCATTTTCAGATTTCCAACAAAAATCACAATGACTTGGTTTTTTTCCAGACAAAAAATCTTTTCTAAATGACTCGTAGTCCTTGCTTTTCCATGCATCTATTGCGCTATCATATAATATGTTCATTTTCGATTTATCTCGATAAAAATAATGTCCGGGAGTTTCGCAACAAGATCCATAATCTCCATTGGTCTTAATTTCTAAATTAGTAAAAGGAGCAATGCAAATAGTATCTGGGTAGTCAAATCTAGTATTTCTTTGCACTTTTAAGATTTTTATGTCATTTATAGTGCAGTTAAAAATATCTTTACAATAGGTGTTTATTAATTCTTCGGTATGACAGTTGTTTGTAAAAAAATGTACAAAATAAGTTGGTATATCTAGATATTCTACAATACGGAAAAAATGTTTCCAAATACCAAATTCAGTTTCTCCATAAGCAGTTATGACAATCCTTTCATCTGCAGTATATGTTTCTTTAGCGATTGACTGCAAGTCATTAAACATATCAGCGAAAGGCTGGTTATAGTATTCGCTTATTTCTTTTTCAAAGATGATCACGGATTCTGCTCCATTGTATGTGTATTTCGTCAGCAAACCATTCTGTATATGTCATACGGTTTAACCAATTGTGTCTATCAGGCTTGCTTAACCACGAGTCCATTTTTGTGCTAACATCATATGCTAAACTACTTTCACTAACAACAGCAGGCACACCATGTATGATGCTGGTAATGCCAGCGTTGCTGCTATGACTAACAGTAAAGTGTGTATGCTTTAGCATATGCTCCAAATCAAAACTGTCATAGGTTTGCTGCACATGCTTGGGTATGTTCCAAGTAACACCTTGCTCTTTGTACCACTGCATATCACATGCCCAGTGTAGCGACTCTCTGAAGCGAGGATGACTGCGAACAACTATGGGCTTGTCTGTGACTTTGCGTATCTCTGCAATGGTGTTGCGATAGTATGTATCCATATCAGGCATACCACGCCACTGTTCACTGTAGCCATGTTGCCCGCAAATTAACACATACTCACCATCCTGCTTCCAAGGTTGCAATACAATGCCAAACTTTTTTACACGATCATCGGGCATATAATAATCCACAGCAAAGTCTGCATCTCTGTTGATCCCGTTTATACCCAACTTCCAAGTAGTGTTGCGTATAAGCCCGCCCACTTCTATGACAATGACTGGCTTACCTTGTGCACGATAGTGATCCCAAACTCTTTTATTGCCGCTCATCTTTCCAAACCACAGCACACTCCAGATGAGAGCAGCGTCAGCATCCATACTACCCGCAACTAATTCGTCTGTGGATTCTATTGCGCTAAGTAGTTGAGGATATACCATATCCTTGTTACTCGGCAAGTTATTTGGGAAGTGACTAATTTTCATGGTAAATAATAATATGCGTACATTATCAGTATTTAGTACATGGCATCCCGTGGGTTATAAGAAGTATGGAGATCATTTTATACAGGGTTTTCTAAATAACTGGCCCAGTGAAGTAAAGCTAACCATATATGCAGAGGATCATGAACCCACTACATATAATGCTAGCAACATCGAAGTATTAGACCAACGTAGTACATTACCAGATCTAAAAGCCTGGCAGGATCGTCACAAAGACAATCCACATGCTCACGGCTGGAACAAAGACAAGACAAAGAAAAGTTTCTTATGGGATGCAAGTCGCTTTGCAAATAAAACGTTTGCGCTCTGGCACTTTGCCAAACACACTGATGCGGATGTAATGATTTGGTGTGACGGCGATGTGCGTACACACACTCCAATGCCTATGGAGTTTTTACAAGAGATTGCACCAAGTGAAGAACAACTTACCACACACCTAGGACGTAAAACTTGGCCAGAATGTGGTTGGATGATGTTTAACAGACACCATCCACAGTTTGCAGAGTTTATGGAACAATGGCGTTGGATATATGAAAGTGATGACATCTTTAATCACGAAGAGAGTCATGACAGTTATATATTTGGTGAGCTAGTGCAGGACTTTGCAGACGCAGGGCATAGAGACCTAGGCGGCCCGGGTCAGTCAGGCCATGTGTTTATTAACAGTGTACTAGGCAAGTACATGGATCATTTAAAAGGCTTCCGTAAGGAAGTTGGTAAGAGTTTGATAGGTGATGTTTACGGTAATCGCAGTCAACACTTCGACACCAATCCATGGTGGCAAGATTTAAAACATGTTACTAAAACAGACATACGTAAAGAAAAACTAAAGAACCCGCATGAATATGATGCGGCACAGCAAGTTAAATCAAAAGGAATAAAATAATGAGTTGGTACAATCCCTCTACCTGGGGCAAAGACATAGAAGATGCATATAACGATACTAAAGACGCTGTAAACAGTGCTACTGGATGGGTTGACGATAATGTTATCCAACCAACAGAACACTATGCTACTGATGCTTACAAAGATACAAGTAAGGCACTAACAGATGCCTACAACTACAGTTATAGTCTAGCAGCAAATCCGCAGGCAACTGTGGCTACTGTAACACATAACGCAGGTGATTTGAGCACCAGCCTGTTACAAGAGGGCTGGAACAGCCTACCAAAAGAATATCAAGACGGTCTTAAAACAACTGAACACTATCTAGAAGAAGGTGCTGAAGCAGTAGTAAAATACGGTGAAGAAGCATACGAATGGGTAAGTGCTAATGCATGTAGTCTAGCACTAGGCAGCGCACTCAGCACAGGCGTTGTTCTAGCGTTTACTTACAAAGGTCCTGAAGATCCAAATGCAGGTAGTATCTTTAGCATTAATGGATTTGCACTAGCAGCAAAAGCAGCGGCGGCGAGTTTACCTAGTACAGGTGCTAGTATTGTTTTCTATGGTGCAGCAGCAAGTATCGCTTACTTTATTACGCCTGTGATTTATAACATTCCAGGCATCAAAGGACAAGTAAGCAGGGACCTGCTAAACAGTGTTATTACAACCAGCATTTCAAATAGCATGAGCGTATATTGGATGCTCTGGAGCACTCCAGCAACTGTAGGTGCTGCTATTGCTAGTATTGTTATTCCTGTTGTTACTACACTAGTTTGTAATGGTATTGCACCCAAGCACACAGGACTTACAGCCCCAAGTGGTGTTAGCGGTACATTTAGCCACAACAGTGCAAAACTCACAGTGCTTAACAGAGGTATGATTGAACAGAACAACTTCCAAACAAATAATGGACAACATACGCCAGTTCATCGTGTCACAAATGGTGCCTATTGTAACTTTATGAACAATAATAGTTTGTGGCCCACTGACAATCGTGCTACATGGGAAGGCAGCGTTAAGTTTAACATTCCACTAGAAGGCTATTATACTATTGCTGTAGCATGTGACAACGAAGCAGAAGTTTATGTTGGTAACAACATGGTCCTACACTGGAACAGATTTGACACCACATCACAAGTTGATGTTTGGTTCCCTAGAGGTGAAGGTGCGGTAAGTTGGAAAGCAAGTAACTATGGTGGCGCTGCTAGTGGTAAGAACCCAGCAGGCTTTAGTATCCTAATGGATAGCGTGATGGACAACAACGACATTAAGACTGCGCTACGTGGACAGAGTGATGCAACAAATCAAACCAATAGTTTGAAAAACAATCCACCTAGTCAAGCAAGTTCAGCATATGATCCCATGCAAAAGCAACCCCAACCAGTGTATACAACAATGCCTGTTAATCCAATGCCGATGGGACCAGTTAGCTAATGAACGGCAAAATAAGTGTGCTACAAAATGTGAATACCATATTCAAGCATCCCTATCCACATGTATGTGTGGATGAGGCATTGCCCGATTACATTTACAAAGAACTTGCAGAAACATTTCCGCAGGAACTTGTTTGTAGTACACAGCCACATGATAGTGGCATAACATATCGTTATAAGGCTAACCCTGCACTAGTTGAAGGTAAGATCAGTAACATATGGCAAGAGTTCTTTGAATACCATACAAGTTCTGATTATTTCAGAGAATGTATAAATCTATTCGAGCCCTGGATTGAGGAACTTTATCCTCAATACCTCGAAGACATGTATAGCAAGCCCGTAACGGTACGTGATGTAGACAATACTGGCAGTTATGTAACTGACTGTCAGTTTGTTGTTCACGAACCAGTAGACGAAACAGGTACCAGTCGGACACCACACATTGATAATCCTGTGGAAATCTATGCAGGTTTGTTATACATGAGACTTCCAGAAGATGAAAGCACAGGTGGAAACTTCACTATACACGAAGTTACCGGTGAAATTACAGAAGTAAACAAAACACTAGGTAGGCAGGTTGAGGATAGTTTACACAAACCTATCAAGCAAGTGCCTTATGTAGCCAATAGTTTCTGTATGTTCTTAAACGTAAAAGACAGTGTACACAGTGTTACGCCACGCATTCGTCCTCAGCATCGCAGACAGAGCATTAATATTATTGGCGAGTTCAACGGTACAGGTCGTATGTGGAAAGTAAAAGAAATTAAAAACTAATGCAGTATACGATGGGCAAAGCCAGCTGGTGTTTTATGACAGGTGAGCATGTTGTAAAAAGTTACAGCACTAGAAATAAAAAAAGTGTTAAGCCTGCTCGTGGTAGCATATATGATTGTTGGTTACGAGAAACAACTTGTTTGCAAAGACTGCAAGGAAAACTGCATTTTCCTAACATGATAGGTTCAGATGAAACCGATCATAGTTTAGCAATGACTAAAGTTGGCGAAAGTCTATTTCACTCTTGGCATGAACACAATTTAACTATGTATCATTATCAAATTGATCGTATAGCAGATGAACTAGAACGTGCTAACATAATGTATTTCTATCCAGGAATGGATCCAAACAGCAAATCAAAAGACTTCGCAAAGTTTCCGCTAAGTAACTTTTGTATACAGGATGGTGAAATAAGCCTAATAGATTTTGAAATGTCGTGTCCAATAAACAGTTTAGCACACGAAAGATTAAGTGATAGGTTAGGATACCTATACAGTTTTTATAATAAGGATGACTTTAGACAAGCACTGCATATTTGTTTAGATGATCCTAGACAAAGTTGGGAAAGCGAGCTAATGGCTAAACTAACTGACAAGTCTAAGTTTAAAGAGTTAAGTAAGGGTAACCCTCGAGAAATATGGGATAATATGACAATGTTTACACAACCACCAGAAAAAGTAGTTAAAGAATGGAACAAGTATCAAAAGCGTTATGGTATTAACGATGCTGAAGATAGAGTCCAACGTATGAAGCTAGTTGAGCTAGCACAACAATGGGACGGCAATGCACAACTAATTGATATTGGTTGTAATGATGGATTTATTACAACACTTATAGCACCACATGTAGCAAAAGCAACAGGAGTAGAACCTTTTGTAAAGTTGAGTGATGATAAAAAGCCAGCCAACGTAAAATGGTATGCAGGAACATTCAATGACTATATGAATTTCAAAGCAGCTGACTGCTATGATATTGTATTAAGTCTTGCAGTAAGTATTCAACTACGTGACTTTGGTGGGCTAACCGAAGAACAAATTGTGGATGCCTACTATGAACTTCTCGTACCCGGTGGAGTGGTTGTACATGAAACACAGAAACTTGAGAATCGTCCTAACAATCAACAACATACTGAGGCAATGATTCGTGCATTTACAAGACCAGGCAAGTTTGAAATCATTGATCATGGACAAGCAAGACCAAGCGGGCGTAGAGAATACTATCACTTTAGGAAAATCTAATGTCTGACAGTGCTCAATATTTAAAAATGCAGCAACAAATTTATAAACACGGGGCAGAAAAATGGAAAGGTGGCAAATATAATGCCATAGTAGGAAATGTAGACGTGCACAACGCAAGCCCACTGTATGATGAATACTTGTTCAAAGGCATGGATACTGCTAATTTAGTGGCATTAGAATATGGATGCGGCCCTGCTAGAAATATTATTAATTGGAACAATAGATTCTCTCGTATAGATGGAGTAGACTTTGAGCCTGTAATAGAGGTTGCTAAAATAAATCTAAATAAAAATAATATAGCCATACCTAACCTATATGTAACAAACGGCAACAGCATACCATGCGGAGATAACATTTACGATGTTGTTTATAGCGTAATATGTCTACAGCATATCTGTGTTCATGAAATAAGATACAGTATCTTTAAAGAAATATATCGTGTTCTTAAACCTGCTGGATATTTCTGTGCGCAAATGGGAATGGGTAGACAAGATGATATGGGAAAAGAATTTTATGATAGTGGAGAACTTACAAAATATTTAGGTAATAATTATACTGCTCAAACAACTAACGGAGGTGCTGATTGCAGTGTAGAGGATGAAGATTTATTAAAAGGTGATTTGAGTAAATTAGGCTTTGTAGATTATGTCAGCGATATCACAAATCCTGTTACAAGTGATTTAAATATTAATAAGTTTAGCAGAATAAAACACAATAAATGGATATGGTTTAAGGTAAAAAAATAATGGCTTTTAATAATATTATGCAGTTAGCCTGTGCTGAAGTAAGTAAAACTACACAAGGCACAGTAGTTGAATGGGGCAATCAGCGTTTCCGTTATACAGAGAGTTGGGTGCAAAAGTGCAGCGAACGTGCCGGTAAGACTATACGCAAACCTGTAAATTATGTTTGGGAATACTTTGATGATTTGGGCTTTCCAGAATACTTGGCTATAGACATTAACACTGAACTGCGTAGCATTGCAATGGACTTAAACTTTATCCTCAAAGACAAGTACAACTATACTGAACAGTTTGACCTAGTAACAAATAACGGTACAGGCGAACATATATTTGACCAGCGTACGGTATTTGAAAACATGCACAACCTATGTCGTGTAGGCGGTGTTATGTTATGCGTGTTACCATTTGCTCCTTGGATTAATCACGGATTTTATAATTATCACCCTGCGCTGTTCAGAGATATTGCGGCAGCAAACGGTTATGAATGGCAGTTCTTGTGGCTAGCACAAAACACAGGCAAGTATGTTGACATGCCATACTCAATGGATGGTTGGGCAAACTACGAACAAAAGAAACCACGCATGCCCATAAGTGATTTAGAACGTGCTTACGATGAACTACACAACAGAGATGGCAAAGCACAAAACATCAGTATAGTAGCAGCATATCGTAAAACTGTAGATCAGCCATTTAACATTCCCATGCAAGGACGTTATGTAAATGATGTTGTTGCCGAACTTGCTAGTGAGTATAGTGACAGTAATGTGGATACTAGACAGGGCAATCACACCAGTGCGGCCTACTAATGTTATATAGGAACTTGCAATTCCCAGATAGTAAATGTAACTGGGTAATGGATAGTCTTGAAGAAGGTTGGCCAGGACTAGAACATCATTTCTGGGGATTTATAAACAATAATCAATCCCAGATGAAACGACTTACCGAGCAGGGTATTGACTGGTATTTCTGGGATATGCCTTTTTGGGGAAGGTGGAGCCGTTACTCAGATAGGGAACACTACTGGCACGCGGCTAAAAACAAAATATATCCAAACATACTAAAAAAATATCCAGGGGATAGATTTAAAAAATGGAACTGTAGTATAAAAGATACATCTCCAGGAAAACATATACTAGTGTGCCCTAGCAGTGATACTATGACAAGATGGATTACTGGAAAAGGTATGCATGATTGGGTACATGATATAGTACTGGAGATTAAAGAATATACAGACAGACCAATACATATTAGATATAAACCGAGAGTAAAAGGTATAAGCGGGCCTGACGCAGAATTATTAACAGGATCTACAAGCATTCAGCAAGAACTAGAAGACTGCTGGTGTGTTGTTACTACTGTAAGTCTTGTAGCAGTTGAAGCTCAACTTGCCGGTGTACCTACATTCTGTAGCGAACAAAGTTTTGCTGCACCGGTAAGTGAAACGGATATAAGTAAAATAGAATCACCAGTTTATAAAGATCGTCAGCCCTGGCTTAACTGGCTGGCATATAATCAATTTACAGAAAATGAAATACGTTCTGGTCTAGCCTATGAGATATTAAATGACTAAAAAGATTTATGTTTATAGTACAGGCAGAAACAAAACGTCTGATATTACACGTACATTTGCACATGGAATTAATCAGAGCTTATTAGATTATAAAGCTGAATACGTTGATATCCAGAAATACTTAGATAATGGAATTCCTGATGATGCTGACGGAATAGCTGTATTAGGAATATTACGTGGAACAGGTCTTGCAATCAAAGAAGCAAAACAAAAGAAAATAGATTATTACTATATAGATCATGCATATTTTAATCCAGGATATGCTGATCCATGTTGGTTACGTGTGACAAAAAATAGTCATACTATGAACTATTTTACTAAAGAACCGATTGATTCAAGCAGATATAAAAAACATTTTTCAACTCAAAATCCAATAAAAAAATGGCGGCCTAGAGATTATCGGGGCAACAATATTTTAATACTACCTCCTACACATGCTGTAAAATGGTTTTTTGATGATTATCATTGGGAGGCTAGAATAGTAGATCGACTTAAAACAATGCTCCCAACTAATGAATGGAATAGAATAGTAATAAGAACTAAGCCAAATGAGCCTATAGTTGACAAGTTAGGAAATCTTATAAGAATACAAGAATCTAAAAGCCCTAGTACACTTGATCATGACTTAGAAAATGCTTTTGTTGTTATAGGTTATAATAGTATGGTTTGCTTGCAGTCCAGTTTGAAGGGTATTCCAGTGATCACATCACCCAATAGCTGCTGTTACCCTATCAGTTTTAAACTGGAAGATTTTGCACAAAGTTCATATCCTTTTGAATACAATAATCCTCCGGATGTTCAGCAACTTGTAAATTGGTTAAGTTATTGCCAATTTTCGTTAAAGGACTTTAGGTCTGGCAAGGCATGGAACTTTATACAGAGGTATCAGTATGGCATTTAAAACTAAAGGAATAGTAATTATCAATGATGATGGGATGGACGACCGTCTGCAGGGTACAGTGCCTTTTAAGAGCATAGACGAAATTCCTGGTATAGAAAAAATAACTCGACGTGCTGAACTTGAGTGGATAGAGCAACGGTTAGATGATCCTAGAATAATCATGCAGTTTATGGATACTAGAATTATGTCTAAACTTGCAACTACTGACACTGGTGAGGCACTTGCAGGTTATGGATATAAATGTATAGATAAATTAGGTGAAGGTAAGGATGGAAAGACCTACTTTTGTCATAGATATATTGATAACAGTAACAACAAATACATTGTGAAGTTTTGGTCTCCTTATGCTAAACAATGGTTACAAAATGCCAAATATTTACAATATAGACTGTCACAAGTTGATAAATCTCTAATACCTAAAACACTTGTAAATTTTGTTGCTAAGGGCGACTTTATTGTTTATGAAACTGATAACCCTTATGTTTCTTCAAGTGAAGATCCGCAAGTTATAAAAAACCACCTTGCAACCCTTTGTAGTTTGAATAGTTTTATGCTACAATATTTAGAGTTAATGTTTTGGGACTTTGGCTTCGGTAATGGAAAAAACTATATGACGGATGTCAAAGGTAGACTGAAATGGGTTGACTATGGAGGTGCAGGTATATTAAGACATCCCAGCCTTAAAGATAACAAAAAGTTTATGAAAGAATATTTGCCTGCAATAAACGCTGGTCCTAAAGAAAACCTAGGTTGGGCAAATAATATTTTTATCCAACTACAATTCTTATTTCATATGCAGTTTCATTTGGATCAAACTCATGAGTACGACAAGAGTATTAGCGTGTATAGTAGTATGATTCAGTTAGACAGGCTAGTAATGGAAAACACTTACGAACACGTACTTGAGAGTCTTTTAACAGTTGATTTATGCAAACGTGTTTATAAAGAGTTTAAAAATAAGGATTGGACTGATTATACTACATGGAAACAGTTGAGTAAATTTTTACATGTCTCTTGAGTACGCGGATATAGAAAGTATTGAATTTGGCGGTCATGATAGCCCTGTAGTTAGGGTACGTGGTTATCAGAATTATGATATAACAGCAACTGGTGTTGCTGCGATGCACAACCCAGGACCATTACGTCCATGGACAGATAATAAAGTAAAGGCGGAATTCTTTGAGACTATTCTGGATAAAATACGACCCAAAACATATGCAGATTTTGGTAGTAACCTAGGCTATTATGTTTTTCATGCTGCATTCAGAGACATTGAAAGTCATGGCATTGACTACAATTCTGAGTATACATGTATTTGTGATGCTATCAAATCAAGGTTTAATTTCAGTAAAACAACTTTCGAAAATAATAAACTTGAATTCTGGAGTGAATCCAAGGAAAGATTTGACTTACTAACAGTGTTTAACGTTATACATCATTTATATAATCGCACTGAGCAGTACAAAGACATGCGGAGACTAGTGCGTGATTTTGCACGTAAAGGTTCATGTGTACTGTTTGAGTTTCCTACTGAGCATGACAAAAAAGGCTACAAATGGACAATGGATACTGACTACAGTAAAGCATTGTTTGAAGATAGTATCAATGAAGAATTTGATATGTGGGAACCTATACCTGGGCAAACCGAAGAAAGACCATACTATCTTTGTTATGGTTAATTATATAGTTTCGGCCCACTTGCGAAATGCTTCTAGATTATTAACATACCACGGACTATTATAATCTTTTGCGCCGGCCTGCTCGTCTACAAAACATACTTTACCCGGATAACAATTAATTGTTGCTTTTAATTGATCAGGATGTGTGCATATATGTCTGTTATGATTTTGAACAGGAAAACCAAATCCTGGCGAGTGTATACCACCTACACTTAGGGGATTAGGCATACTCCATAGAATATTTGTTACACCTGCGCCAGCACTACTAATATATTTCTTCATACCGTTAAACAGTACAATCTTCTCAGCTAGTGTATAGTTTTCTCCAAACACTTCTGTATAACCTAAGCTACTGAGTATATCTACAATTTCGTCCTCGTTGGTAATGCCACGTTTGACTGTATTGTCCTCGCCTATTATATCTTTACGATTGTTTAGCGGATTAGCATGAGCACGTCTGCTAAGATATATACGATCAAACTGCGGAACTGTTACACGATCCTTGGCACGATCAATTAGCTCACGTATAAGTTCATACTGTCTATCCTGCGGACGTATACGTTTGCCGTTACTATCCTGTCCAAGTGTTAACCCAAAGTAAACAGTGTCATACATTGCATTACAGTCTGAATACTCATACTCAATATCAAATAAGTCTAGTAGCTCTGTTACAAAAGGAGGATGCTTTACCAGTGGAGGCTTGGGTGTTGCATTTAGCACTAGTTTTAGATTGGGTATTTGTTTACGTAATTCAAAATACCAACTTAACTGCCCAACACCGTCAAGGATACAATGATAGTAATTGTGTAATGGTATAGTATACCAGTAATAATAGTTTCCCAGTTTAGCACGTTCGATAGGCGTTGGCTCGGGGGGAATTACTTTCTTTGCCATTTGAGATGCGCCCTTGCCAATGTGCATAAGATAATTTTCATCGCCTACAGTAAACACTTCAACCTTTGTATCTGCAAGGTCGTGTATTTGTACGTTTTGAAAACGTATTACATTATTAGTAATTAAAGATCTTACGGGAATCATGATGTGTATAAGTTAATAAGCTCTTGTTTCCATATGTGATCAAATTCACAGTTACGTGTTTGTTCGAACCATGGACCGCCTTCAGTATAATGAATAATCTTTGGATCACCATCGTGCTCTACATCATACCAACCTACTAGCCAGTTAAAAGCGTGAGGTAGTTCACCAATGTCATCATCGTCTAACCATTCAAATCGATGCAGAAAACTTGGTGTTGCTGTATTGACTGTTTCCAAATCTAGTGTGCGATTTTTAGGATGGCGACAGTTCCAAAGTATTAGACTGCTCCAGTTTTTGCGAGGATATGGCAACTGCACCTGTCCGTCCATTTTTGTGCCTTCTTCAACATCATACTCGTGCTTAACAACCATAATTGCCTTGGAATCATCACGCAATTTGAACAGCTCGCTTGGGTTGACACGCCATACCATGTCGCAGTCGCCAAACACAGCCCAACCATTATAGTCATTTAGGTAAGGTACAAGAAAGCGTGTAATAGTAAACTCAGTACTACTCAGCTTGTCTACATCTCGCCAATAGAGTTTCCTGTCTCTGAGTTCTTGCTGTTTTAAAGGAATAACTGTAGCATCGTATTCGCTAATTGCACGTCTGCGAATACTGTGCTCGCACACTTGGAAAGCAATATCTTCTCGGCTATCCCAACCTATATAAATATTGTTGAACATAATATACCCACTTTATATTATAGGTATTTATATGCGTTTGATAGCACACCGCGGAAATACATTTGGCGTTAATCGTACGGATGAAAATAAACCTGATTATATCCTAGCAGCACTTGAACAAGGTTATGACTGTGAAATAGATTTATGGTTCGTAGACAATAACTTTTATCTAGGGCACGACGAGCCTCAGTATCAGATCGAGAAGTGGAAGTTTTTAAAAGATCCAAGACTATGGTGTCATGCAAAAAATTATGCCGCACTACAGGTGTTATTGAATTTAGATGTACATTGTTTTTGGCATCAGGAAGATGATTACACTGTAACAAGTCAAGGATGGATATGGGCATATCCAAACAAACCGGGAGACAAAAGAACTATAGCAGTAATGCCGGAATTGCATAATACTGACATAGCAGGATTTGCGGGTGTATGTTCGGACTACGTGAGCCAGTACGAATGAAAGTAGCAGTTTGTATCAGTGGGGAGTTTAGAAACAATCAAGAACTATGTTTAGCAAGCATACAAAAGTATTTGCCTTATCCTAGTTTTACGCACACTTGGGAAGAAACTCCATTGCCCGAGTTACCAAGTTTGGCTACTTTTGAGTTGGCCTTTCATAATTGGATTGCTAGTTTGCCCGAAACAAATCCAAGTCGTGTTTGGTTTACTTTAAAACTAGACAGTGGTAAAAGATATCATGAACGTATCTATCAAGTTTATAATCATTGGCATTGCATGTTAAAGGTACCACTTGAGTATGATATGATTATTCGTGTACGTCCAGATGTAGTTCTATATTCTCATACGTGGCAGCAGGATATTAAAGACGCATACGAGACAGATCAAGTATATGGCTATGGCAGTGGACAAGGTCCAAAGGTTGGAGTTACAGATAGATTTGCAGCAGATCACGTAATAGTACACCGTAGAGAACGTATGCGAGATCCTTACACACAATTACTACCCAGCAGTGGGCATGTTGCATGGTGGGTTTGTTTGCATAAACATCTAGATGAAGTTTTTGTTAATAACGACGATGTATGTAAACTTGAAAGAGACTTATGACACATCAGCAACAATTTAAACAGTTCATGCTTGCTATACAGGACCTTGATTATGTCATATTCAGAGGTTTTCGCCTTTTACCAGATTTGCCAGATACAGATGTTGATCTTGTTGTTGTACCTGAACAGTTTGAAGAATTACAGACCATAGCAGCAAAATACTTACATGCAGGCAAGTGTACAAACTATGGGTATGCAGAATGGTGTGACATGCAGTATCATCCTCACTTCACGACTGCACCAAAAGACCCTCGTATACCAAACAAACATCAAGCATTTCGAATTGATTTGTACAACAGTTTATATTTTAGAACACCACTTGAAGACAGTTTTTGGACAGTGGGCAAACGTTATTTTGATAGCGTGATCAGTAGACGTAGATATGAAAACTTTTATTACCTAATAAGTCCTGAAGATGAAATTGCACTTACTGTTTGTAGGGGTGCATTAGATCATAAAGGTGCATGGAAAGAAAAACATAAACAGCAAATTCAATCACTGTTAAATACTGTACCACGTGAACTTGCAGTGCAAACTATAGCAGAAGTTTTACCCAATGCTGAAGATGTATATGTTAAGCTAGAACAAAAAAATTACGAGGAAATAAAATGGGACTGATAGTAAATCGTATCGGCTATGACACTTGTAACTTTCCTGCTCCAGGCAACAGTCATTTTCAGATCGAAGACAATATAGGAGATGAGTTTCCTATACACATACACTTTGGACAACACAAACCTAAAAAATGGTTGGTAAGACTGCACTTCACATATGAAGAGTATATAGAGTTTGCAGACGCTATACTTAAAAATGGGAGGCTGTGATGGGACATATTACCAAAAAAATATTAAATGATGTTGAACAGGATCCAGATTACAATAAACTAACCATTGAGGATAACAGCAATGGCATGGTACACATTCATCTAAAAAACATTAGACTGGATTTAGATCATGAAAGTTATAACAAGTTATATGACCAAATTGCAGGCAGTATAGATGAAATACGAAGTAAAACGTGAGCTTTACTATTGGAATAAACCCGGCGAAAGAAAGTACCAAATATTAGAAGACACTAATGGCACTTACTTTGCTGTGCATAATGTCCACAACATTGAGTTAGCAGCGGAAGTATTATTATATTCACAACAGCAAAATGACATTGTAAAAATATTAGAACAAGGAAAATGGATTGTTACAGAATACTTGGACAATTATCAGCCTGTAATAATAAGAAGTAGTTGTGATTACTATGAGGATTTAGGTGTACGTCAATACAATAAGTTTTTTAAGCAACATAGTAATTGTCAGCAGTATTATAATCGTATTGCAAACTCGCACATTGACTTTATGAAATCGACAGGCTGGTGCTTTACTGATAGAACAGGTACAAACGTAATGGTTAATAACAATTATACAGACTTTAAGATAATAGATGTAATGAGTCTTGCGCCAGTCAAAGAATCCCAAGCATTGCCAGTTGCTCCATTTTTTGTACCAAACAGGATGGAAAAAGCACTAGCTCACAAACAGGGTATGATTATGCCTAATTTAATAAACATAAAAGAATTGGTGTATAATATAAATGATTAAACTAGTTGTATTTGATTTAGATGGCGTGCTGATTGATAGCAAGCAAACTCACTACGAAGCACTTAACCGTGCGCTAGGCGAGTATGCTATCACCATAGAAGAACATTTGAGCACCTATGATGGATTGCCTACTCGCACTAAGTTAAATATGTTAAGTGATCGTAAGGGATTGCCCACAGACCGTCACGCAGAAATAGCAAGGGCCAAACAGAAACACACTGTGGACATACTAAAAGAAACTGTACAGCCACGTGTCGACTTTATTGATATGTGCCGTGAACTAAAAGACAGAGGCTATACACTAGTCTGTGCTAGCAATGCAGTTAGAGATACTGTTAAGATGAGTTTGCTACAGTTAGAACTCATAGAGTACTTTGACTTTTGGTATAGTAATGAGGATGTGACAAAACCCAAACCTCACTTTGAAATGTACTTTGAGTGTATGCTCAAAGCAGATGCAAAGCCTAGCGAAACATTAATTATTGAGGACAGTCATATTGGTAGACAGGCAGTACTAGATGCAGGCTGTCATTTACTAGCAGTAACAGATCCATATGATGTAAGCCTAGGAAAAGTTTTAGATAAAATACAAGAGATAGGTGACGCCCCTAAACATAATATACCTTGGAAGAGCAAATCAATGAACGTACTAATACCAATGGCAGGAGCAGGTAGTCGCTTCCAAGAAGCAGGCTACACATTTCCTAAGCCACTTATTGAAGTAGGTAACAAACCTATGATCCAAGTGGTAGTAGAAAATCTCAACATAGACGCACATCATATTTTTATTGTACAAAAAGAACATTATGAACGGTACAACCTAGAAACAGTATTGAATTTAATACGTCCAGGATGTACAATAGTACAAGTAGATGGTGTTACAGAAGGTGCGGCTTGTACTACATTACTAGCACGTGAATACATTGATAATGATGAAGCACTGGTTATTGCAAACAGTGACCAGTTTGTAGAGTGGAATTCAAACGAGGTACTCTACGCATTTACTACAGAAGGAGTAGGCGGTGGCATACTTACATTTGAAAGCACTCATCCAAAATGGAGTTACGCAAGTGTCGACAATGATGGCTGGGTTGACAGGGTTGCTGAGAAGGATCCTATTAGTACCCACGCAACGGTTGGAATCTATTATTATGCTAGGGGTCGTGATTACGTTAGTAGTGCTGATGCAATGATAGAACGTAACATACGTACCAACAACGAGTTTTATGTTTGTCCTGTATATAATCAATTCATTGAACAAGGCGGTAAGGTGCGTATTAAGAATATAGAACGTATGTGGGGACTTGGCACACCTGAAGACCTGCAGAACTTCTTAGGTAACTATGAAGGGAACTACTAATGCAGGTAGTACTAGTGACAGGAGGTTTTGATCCAATTCATAGCGGACACATTGATTATTTAAATAATGCTCGTTCACTAGGTGATAAACTTATTGTGGGATTGAACAGTGACTACTGGCTTAAAAATAAAAAGGGCCGGCATTTTATGCCCTGGGATGAACGGAGAACAATTTTAGAGTCACTAAAGATGGTTGACCATGTTTTAGAGTTTAATGACAATGATGGAACAGCCTGTAACGCTATTGAACAAGTATTAGATATATTTGGCTCTGTTATATTTGCAAATGGCGGTGATAGAACTTTTACAAATATTCCAGAAATGGACAAGTTTGACACAGATACCAGAGTACGATTCCAGTTTGGAGTAGGTGGTGATAACAAGAAAAATAGCAGTCGCTGGATATTAGAAGAGTGGCGTTCACCTAAAACAGAAAGACAATGGGGTTATTATCGTATATTATATGAATATGGTAAGCACACAAAATTAAAAGAACTCACTGTATTGCCTGGCAAAAGTCTAAGTATGCAGAGACATAATGATCGTGCAGAGTTTTGGTTTGTAGGAGAAGGTGAAGCAACAGTGTATACGCTCAACATAAGCAGTGATGCTGAACTAGTAGGAAAATACAAACAACACCAAAGTCTGCGGATAAGTAAACAACAGTGGCATATGCTGGTTAACGAAACAGATATGCCTCTTAAAATCATAGAAATTCAATACGGAGAGAACTGTATTGAATCTGACATCGAAAGGAAATACTATGAGCAGTCATAACGATATCGTTGCACAATTTGAGGCATATCTCAAGGAGAGCGAAGCATTTGAAGAGAAGGGCGTAAAAGCCGCAGCAACCCGTGCACGTAAGGCACTAGGTGAACTAGGCAAGCTAGCCAAGGCACGCCGTGCTGAGATTCAGGAAAAGAAGAACGCAATGTAATGACTGGTCAACGTCAATGGCTCCGTTTGTGGGCTAGAACAGTTGGCATGCCTATAGGCATTACAGACGATGATAAGCCAGAGTTCCTTCCTATATCTCAAAGAGGTGTAAGGCAGGCTCTGGCTTTAAGAACATTTTGGATAGCACTACATATTATTACATGTTTTGCTATTATCATAGGCAATGGAAGAACGTTAGGAGTGTGGTAATGATTCAAGGAAAAACATGGGGTACAACAGAAGGTCTGTTAGTAACTCCGATGATAGAACTACATCGTATACATGTTCAACCTAATATGAAGTGTAGTGAACACAAGCACGAATTTAAATGGAATGCATTTTATTGTGTATCAGGGTCTATTGATATTCATGTAAAAAAGAATGATTACGATTTAACAGATGTTACCAGTCTACACCCTGGCGAGTTTACAACAGTACGCCCTAATGAATTTCATTGGTTTCAAACTACTGACAGTAATGCAGAAGTATTAGAAATTTATTATGTGGAACCTATCAGTAGTGACATTGTTAGACGTACAGTAGGTGGACCAAGTATCCAAAAACAAACTCTAATTGAAACATGATAGAAGTTGCATGTGTATGTGTTGGTGACAAGTTTCCAATAGATCCATGTATAGATCAACTGTGGCTTGGTCTTAACAAGCACCTTAGTCAGCCTTTTAGGCTAACTGTGCTTACTGACAAACCTAACCATGAATATTTTAGTAATAGACCTATTAGGGCTATTCAAATACCTCATTGGCAAGAGAAAGAGGATAGTGGCTATCCACACTGGTGGTACAAAATATATCTATTCAGTCCTAATATGAACTGGAAGGGAAAAGTACTTTACCTAGATTTGGATGTAGTTCTGGTAAACAGTATTGATAAGTTTACTAGCTATGGAGAAGGCGGTTTTAGTATACTTCAGGATTTCAATAGAAAGTGGATAAAAGATTACCACGTAAGCAACAGCAGTATAATGAAGTGGCAGCCAGAACAATATTACGGTGTATGGGAAGAATTTAATACAGATAAAAGAAAATACATGAGTAAGTTCAGGGGCGATCAAGATTTTATTACACATTACTTTAGAGAAAGACGAGACATACACTGGTGGCCTGCACAATGGGCGCAGAGTTTTAAGTGGGAAATATTTCGTGGCGGACTTATACAGAGTGGAACAGGTTTAGCATCAGATGGCACATGGCCCGCTCCACCAGAATATTATCATGAACCCGAACAACCCTGGAGTATCAATCCAGATTGTTCAATAGTTGTATTTCATGGAAAACCAGATCCCTGGCAAACAGATTTTGGAATACAACACAAACTCTAATTCCAAATGTTAAGTAGTTGTGCCCTTAACCACCCCTGTTGGCGTTTTCCAAATTCTTCAAAAAAGTAGTTACGGTTATAATCTATTGTATCACTTACACTGAAATATAGATCTCTCAAATCATTCTCTGAAAATTTATTCTCAAACCACCACAAGTTATCAAACATCATATCATCTAAACGACTATCATTTGGTCTTGTATCGTAATCTTCTTCGAACATTGTATCGTAAGTCTGGAAACCCAGATTTTGAACATGCTCTAGGGCGTATGCGTGACCACATATCATAAACGGATGCCCTGCTACTATAGCATTAAATGTCTTTTCAGTAATAATACCGTACTGCTCACCATACTGGCTTTCACTAACTACACTGAACAGGCTGGTGTTAAATGCCTGCTTGAGGCTGAGTAAGTTTACTAGATTGTTGTACTGCTCATCATAAGTCTTAAAATCTATGCCACCATATTTGAGTTCATGGCCTGCGGCTTGCAAACTACAGTTGCCTGTCCGAAAACTTTCCATTCTACTGTAGAGTATTTTGCGATGAGGCTTTGCGATACGATTCATACAGAGGAAGTTAAATTCAAAGTCCTTGTTGCCATCCGAGAAAGTATCACGTAGAACATCCTCTTCTTTTAAATATGATTGCCATGTTTCGTATTGATGTGTGCTAAACTCTACTAAATGAAAACTATTATCTATCCAAGACTCAGCTATACCCTGAGGCCATACAACTACTATAATACGATCCAAAGGCGCCCAAGCCTGATAGTAGTTGTGTATTGTTTCAAGTTCATGGGGAATTTTACCCCAGCCACCAGTTAGCATATCCTGTAGGTTTAAGATTAACCAGAAGTCATCTTCATAAAACCTACACTGCTCTGGTCCGGGCATTTCAACATCCCAGCCAGCTGGTGTAATAGGAAATTTCAGTGCAGCGTCTAATATTAAACTATTAGGAAAAAACTGCCTAAGGGTATCTGTAAGCATGACTCTCCATGCTTACTTATATTAGGTTTTATCTAGCCTGAAAGAAGTGCCGCAGCAAAAAAGCCAAAGAACACTATGGTAAACCATATAGTATAGGCTGGTCCGTCATGCCACCATAAGAATGCTATTAGCAGTAAGAACACACCAATGAATAGCATTAGTTAACTCTATTAAATTTGCGTTCTAAGGCTAGCAATACGTTGCCCCAATACTGAACACCCCATTTACTACCACTATTCCTACAGTTAGTATAAGCTAGGATAGCGTTATCTCGTAAACGGTTATATGAATCAATCTTTGATGTGTTCACTGGGCTCTACCGCTAGTTTAGCTTCTGCATCTTTAAGCGTATTAATCATATCCAACAATATCTTTGCAGGATCAACAGGCTTTTTGGCTTCAGTGTACAAACAGACAGCAGTTACATTTTCCTGATTCTGCACAACACTGCGAGCTTCCTGACACTCTACCATGTCAGGAAATGTAGCAGTGGCCATTAGAGTACCAGCCACATATGTTACTAGAATAACACTATTCATATTATGCTCCGATCGTCTTGTAGTAGCCATCAGCCTTGACTTCCATCATGCCAAGACCCAAATCCTTAACCTGCCAGAGCTTGCTACCTGTAAAAAACTCGCAAGCCTCAATCATCAGGTTCCACTCACCAATATGGATGCGGGTGTGAATGGGCATCTTCCAGTTGTCCAGGTTCTCAGTCAGCTTGTCAAAAGCCTTTGAGAGTTCGCCGCGGGTGAAACCTTTGGTGCTTACAACCATGTCATCCATGTCCAAGATGTCTGCTACAGAAACTTCTTTGCTCATCGCTTGCTCCTTGTTTCTAACTATACACATAGTATAGCACATTTAACCAAAATGCCAACCGTTCATTTCAATGAACATATCTTCCTCTGCTACCTCATCATTACCAGAGACATGAGCATCACCAGAAACCCAAGCATTGTCAGAGACCTGAGCATTGCCATAGACCAGAGCAGTGCCAGAGACCCAAGCATTGTCATAGACCTGAGCATAGCCAGAGACCAGAGCGGTGCCAGAGACCCGAGCTTTGCCATAGACCCTAGCATCAGGTCCTACATAAGCTGTATCTGCTACCGAGGCGGAGTCGGCTACCCAGCCACCACCATTAGGATGCTTATGAGCAGGGACTGGACCGTTACCAAAATCGAAAGTAGTCATGTTCATTTCCTTAGTTATTACGCAATCTCCATGTTCAGTTCGTTCACTGCATCAAAACCAAAACTAGCAACCATGTGGTACATGCCGTCCTGGTCCAGCACCACGTCACCAACGCTCAGGCTGTGCATGGGAGCAAAACGCTCAATGTTCTCTTCAGGACCCATGTTACCAATGTGGTACACACCCTCAAGGCTGTCAGCAGTGATGTTGCTAACATGCTCGTAGTAGCCTTTCTCAAAGGCTTCCTTAACCAGGTGTCCTATAGGCTTACCAAACGACATATTAATCTTCATACGCAGTACGTTCTTAGGAACAGCACCATGATCGCCACTAGCGTTAATGGTATCAATCTCTTCATCAGTGAGATTAATCTGGAAAACCTTATAAACTGTCATTTGCTTGCTCCTCATTTCCTATATATACATATTAGCACGTATAAGGGTTTCGTCAACCGTTTTAGGCTATTTTTTCACCTAAATCTACACGCCAATCAAAGCAAGATTCCATCATCCGAACAGTGTTTTCCCAGGTATTGGGAAACTGTGAAACCAGCATGCCGTTAGGGTCGCGACCCATGAATCCATCGCCAATCTTGGTGATTGTTACATCACCGCTCGAACAGTTGATCGACTCCCACGTTTCTGTGGTACGCCAATCCGATTTCTTCCATTCACTTATAAACATATGCTTGCTCCTCATTTCCTATATATACATATTAGCACATATAGGGGTCTTGTCAGCCGTTTCTGACTAAAAAAGTGAAAAAAAGTGATATTTTTTTCTTGTTAGATTTCAAACACTTAGTAAACTATCAAAAACCGCAGTTTTTTGCGACCTAAAAACCGCAGAATTCTGCGGATAAAAAAGTTTAAAAACCCGCAGTTTTCTGCGATATTTTTTTTTCAAAACTGGCTGACAACCCTTATATATGTGCTATTATACATTATAAGTTGAACGTGAGGAGCAGACAATGGCGTTTGCAGATACGAAAACCTACTTTGGCACTGGCGATGGCAGCATCCTTGGACGCTTTAACGAGCAGGACACTGGTAACCTGTTTGAATTCAGCAAGAACCCTG
>Ga0208767_1000108_pt1 | contig 54765 bp, 56 predicted proteins | sample VirMetDEL_Mar_21_FD_184514 | JGI IMG/M metagenome (GOLD analysis project Ga0208767, IMG submission 184514) | Aqueous microbial communities from the Delaware River and Bay under freshwater to marine salinity gradient to study organic matter... | ecosystem: Environmental > Aquatic > Marine >...
GGGGGGGGGGGGGGGGGGGGGGGGGGGGGGGCTACACTTTAGTTATATATACGCAACGTCCTTTTTTGGAGGTACCTCTATATATGGGTACCCCTAAGGATATTAGTCCCTAATATCTAGGGTATGACATAAGGTATAAGGATTAATAGTAGCAGGCTAGTGTCACAAGTAAAAAGTTAATTAAGTGTGTAATACTATATTATATGAGACGACACGGAATAACGCGAAGACGCAGAAAAAGAAAAAAGTGTACAGAGTGCTCTCCTATGGAGATGGCCTCTAGTTCTCCTATGAAGTACGTTCAGGAGGACGGTAGCCCACTTGCTGGATCTGACGCTGCAAAACAACAAGATAAGGATAAAGCTCTTAGTACGTGGGGCGAAGCGCATGGAGGTTTGACCGGTGGTATCGCGAGATACGCGGCTGGCGATGATCTTGGAGACATCGTAAAAGACGAATTAAAAAATCACGCGTTAATGGCTCTTTCTGGAGGCTTATACAATCCAGTAACAAAAATGGCGATCGAGGGTGTAAAGCATCTTCAGGAAGTAAAGAAAAGAAAAATATTCGAATCAGGCTACGAAGAATCCAACGTCGGGGCTATGGAAATATAAAGAATTAAACAATGGCTATAACATTAACACCAACACTAACATTATCGAGCACTGGCGGATCAAGTGGAGTTAGCGAAGACGAAACTCTAAGTCTAACCGTTACCGACACACTTTCTATTGGACAAGAGACACACGGTATATCTAGAACTACCGTGTCAACTACAGGCGCAAATAATATTGTACAGCCTCGTACAGACGGTCAGACGTACTATATATACGTAAAGCACACTGGCACGTCTGATGGAACTAGTGCAACAACAGAAACTTTAAACGTAGAGCTAACAGGTGACGTACCATTTGCAAAACTTGCTGCTGATGAGTTCTGTTTTCTGCCTTGTGGTGGCCATTCGTTAGGAGTACAACTACAAGCATCGTCTGGCTCTATTGTCGCAGAGTACGGATGGTGGGTGAAAGCATAATTAAATGGCATTTAAACTAAAAGCCGGTAATTCAGGCAACCCAATACATAAAAATTTCTCAACGTCATTTAAGCACGGCGGACATAACTTAGGAAAAGGCGTTCCTGAAGATACGCCTCACTATAACAAGGAGGGTGGAGCACACACAGGTGGTGACTTCTGGTTCGAGAAGCAAGGTGACGCATCTGGCTGGACGCAAAAAGGAGGTCGTGTAGAAACGACTGAAGTCCCGCATACACCAGAGGGAGATGCTTACTATGCTAGTTTATCAGATGAGGAGAAAAAAGCTGCAGACGAAAGGCAAATAGCAAGATCCTCTCAATTCATACCGCTAGAGGACGCGGGTGGTGAAACAATAGAGCCTATAACTCCACGAGTTGGGACTCTACCGTCTCCAGAAAGAGATTTTGAATTGAAACCCTCAACCTCTAGCATCAAAGAATACGCTGGTAAACAAGAAGAAGAAAAAGAAAGTAAAACTGGCGGTAATCTTAAGTACGAACTTAAGCAGGTAGGGAAAGGAATTAAACACGGGGCTAAGCAAATTGGCACTGATGTAGGGAAATTCATCAAAAACATTGGCAAAGGTGTTGGAAAATGGTGCGACGCATACGGCTGTTACGAAGGAGAGATGCCTCAAAGCACAACGGAAACAGGTGATGACCCCGCTTTTGCTAAAAAATACGGTAAATCTACAAAAGGACGTGGATATACTATGAAAAACTGTAAATAAAGTAGGGAAAATCCCTATACCAAACATAAAACCATAAATAATGACCTATTTATACTACAAGACGTCGACTTCGACGCACACAATGAAGCCAAGTAAACAAGAAATTGAGCAATGGACGCACATGTCTGACAAATCTAACTGGCGAATTACCCAATTACCTAACGGATACTACCAAACAGAGGTTTCTCACCCTGCAATTGACGATAATTGGCACTCTGTAACCCGTAGAGAGACCATGGAAGGTGCAGAATCCGCGATTGACGGCAGTATCGACTACTTTTCTAAAAAATTAGAGGCTACAAAAGGGCCGAAAGTAGTAAAAACTTTTTAATATAAGAAATATGGCATTTAAAATGAAAGGCAGCCCTATGCACCGTAACTTCGGTGTTGGCAGCGCAACAAAAAAGCGTGGCGAAGATATGGAAGAGATGGAGAAAATAGACGCTACCGCTGCGTTTGATCCAGAGGGAGACGGTACAGGGGGAAGTGGTAAGAACTGGCAAGCAGCAATTAGTCTACAGCAAGAGACTGATACAACCATTGGCGCTGATAAAAGTCTTAAGACGGGCGGATCTACTGTAGCTGATACTGTAAGTACTGACAAAAAGAAAAAAAGAAAGAGAAAAAACAAGTAATCATGGCATTTAAAATGAAAGGCTTCCCAAAACAGTCAGGTGTAGGTGGCGTTGAGGCTGAAGAGCGTAAAATAGAAAACATACCGACTAGCGCCCCTGGCTCTCAAAACCCTAGTTTTCCTGAAGTTTTGTATACCACAGACGGTAAAGCTGTGAAAAGTCAGAGCTTAGACGAAGGGGAGATGCCACTTAAGCCTAGTTCAGACAAGAACGGTAAATATATAACTTATCCTGGTAGAGGAAGACTCTACTACAAAAATCCAACAAACTAATATGGCATTTAAAATGACAGGCTACTCAGCCTTTGATAAAGAAGACCCTAAAACTATGCGCGTAGAAGTTGATCGCGTAGGATCTGATGGTGGAACCTTATGGGTAAATACGAATGAAGGCCCGCGTAAAGTTAAAGGCGGCGCTGCAGGTATCGCTGAAATTCAAGCAGGCGACATGGTGACAGTTAACGTTGGAGGCGGTGGTATGCTAACATTAGACGCTAAGGCTGCTGACGACGACGCAACTCACGACTTGCGTAAAAAAAAGACTAAAGCTAGCGCATAAGCTAACTACTATAATTTAATTTAATTTACTATAATTCATGGAATACAACTTACCTAGTGAGTTGATCAAACGTTTAGACTTTGGTCAAACCGCTAAAGAAAAAGTAATAGCTGGCGTACATAAGCTAGCACAAGCCGTAAAGAGCACATTAGGCGCATCGGGTAAATGCGTAATATACGAGGATGCTCGCGGCCGACCGGTGATCACAAAAGACGGAGTAACCGTTGCCCAAAGCGTAGTCTTATATGATCCGGTTGAAAACATAGGTGCTACCCTTATTAAAGAAGCAGCTAACAATACAGTGAAAGAAGCAGGCGACGGTACCACTACGGCTACCGTCCTTGCTGAAGCACTACTTAAAGAGGTAAACAAAGAAAAATATGCTGATGAATCTATTAGAGAAATCAAAGCAGGTATTAGTTCAGGCTTGGAGAAAGTTGTTAAACATCTTGAAGACAGGGCTATTGAAGTTGAAGGGAGCATGCTTAGCGCTGTTAGCGCGATTAGTTGCAATAATGATAAAGCCCTTGGAAGCGTTATTGCAGAGGCTTACGAAAAAGTAGGTAAGCATGGTGTCGTACTTATGGAGGAAGGTGACACCGAAGACACGCATGTGGAGTTAGTTGACGGAGTGCAGGTTGATTGCGGGCTTACGTCTCCGCACTTTGTCACTAACACTGATAAGCATTTAGCAGAACTAGATAATCCCTACGTATTAGTAGTATCTAGTTTAATACCTAACGTACGCAAAATACAAAACGTGTTAGAGCATGTCATCAAGACTGGACGAGCTTTACTTATCATAGCTCCAGTAGATCAGCAAGTGAAAGCCGCGTTGATGATGAACAAGGTTAAAGGCAATATCAAAGTTAATATTATTGACCTACCTGGCTTTGGACCTACTAGAAAAGATGCTACAGAAGATTTAGCTATATTAACAGGCGCTACTATTATTAACGAAGAACTAGGTGATGATCTAGATCTTATTAGTGTAGATCATTTAGGAGAAGTAGAATACGCCGTTACTAGCGATACTAATACAGTTATAACATTAGATGGTGTAACTGAGGATATAGAAAATAGGATTAAAGAGGTTAATAACAAAATCGCTGAAGAGAAAAACGGTTTTATTAAGAAAAAGCTAGAACAACGTCTAGCGACTCTTTCAGGTTCAGTAGGTATTGTTAAAGTAGGTGCTGCTTCAAAAGTAGAGCTTAAGGAAAAGAAAGATAGAGTCGAAGACGCTATATATGCTACAAAGGCCGCGCTGCGAGAAGGTATTATTCCTGGTGGAGGTTCGGCGTTATGGTGGGCTTCTAAAAAAATTAAACCCACTAACGTGGGTGAGGAGATTCTCCTTGAGGCTATTAAGTCTCCAATGCTGACTATCCTAGATAACGCAGGTCTTACTAATGCTAAGTGTGATGGTAAAGACTATTGCGGTATTGATGTTATATCTGGTAAATGTACAGATATGCTAGACGTAGGAATAGTAGATCCGGTTTTGGTAACAAAATCGGCGCTGAAAAATGCTGTATCAGTAGTATCAACTATTATATCAGCTGATTGTGTAATTTCAAACGCTAGAGCAGATGAGAGCAATCAATGATTATATAGTGGTAGATAAGCAGAAAGCAGGGCCTAAAAAGATTGGAGGTCTTATTCTCACTGAAGATCTAGATCAAGACAATAGATATGTTAAGGCTACAATTATATCTACAGGAAACTTAGTTGAAGGCTTAAAAGATAACGATGTTATATATTACGACAAACACGCTGGGCATGGTATAACCTGGGCAGATACAATGTACCATGTGATCCGAGCAAGAGATGTTGTGTTAGTGGAGTAACTACTTCGCTAAACGTGTGATATATATATTAGACCTAAACCTTAAATCACAAACCCTAAACGGTAAATCTTAAACAATTAATAAATAAAAATTTAAAAATGACAAACGGAAATTTTTTGTATTTTGCGGAATCAGACGTAGAGACTGGTGGCCACATTGATGGTGAGCCAGAAGCTATTTGTTTTCCTGCAAGCGCATACATTGGCACTTTCCCTAGAACTGCTACTTCAGTCCTTGTAAAAGCAGAGGCTGGCGGTTATCAGTACAGTTTAATCATGGGCACTAACACCGGTAAGAATAAAGAGGTTGTTAAGGCTATGGATTCGATCGTGTACGCTAACGCGTCTCAAGGAAAGATGATCACTGTGTATGATGCTGAGGCTGGTACAGTTAAAGAAGCTAGAATCAACAAAGCCCTACAAGGTCTTGTGACAAGCGTTGCTGGGTTTAGTTGTAGGGCTGTAGGTCCTATTGAAAACAAGGTGAGCACTACTGCTAGTGATTTTGGAAACTACGGAGCCGGTGTAGTAGGCACTAGCGCTACTCAACCAACTCCGCTAAACTACACTTGGCGACATGGTTCTGGTTACATAACAGAAACGTTTATTGATATAACGGGTCTTGGTAGTGCTAATGACGCTGGTGATGCGATTGGACTCGCTGCTGGTGGTAGAGCTTTTTTCTCAGTAGGTAAACCGCAAGCCGCGGCTGTAGTTCCATATAAAGTGGAAATGACTTGCCTTGTTGTTCCAACATCTGGATCTAACAACTTGACGGATATTGATCTTTACGCTAACTCTTCTGCTGACATTGAGTATGACGGCGCTGTTGATGGCGGTGGTGGTGATCAACTAATTAACAGTGGAACTTGGACAAAAGGTAAGACTTTAGTTCAAGAAGACAATGTAAACGATACGGTTTTAAACAAACCTCTTTATCTAGCCGCAGGTGCGACTCACAGTGGCGCTAACACGTTTACGGCGGGTAAGTATGTCGTAAGAGTATACTGGGTATAATAATAACATTTAAAAAATAAAGAAATTATGGCAAGATTATTATTTGCAAGCGGCGCTGGAATTGACGCTACAGGAAGAACGATAGACGCATGCTCAGTAGATGGAAGTGAACTTATAGGTGTAATGCCAGTAAGCGCTACTACTACAGAGGCAATTTTTAGAACTGACAACGGTTACGCACCTAACACTACAAGAGTCGTTTTTACTCACGACGATACGCACGCTGTAGAAAGTGGCGCGTCAGGTCATAGAGTTAGAGAAATTGCTGAGGTATTAACTAAAGCAGCTTCTGCTGGCCCACACTCAGTTGTGGTAGATGTACTTGATTTTGACAATAACGTTAAAACACCAGGTTTAAACTTTGTGACTGGAATTAGTATCGAAGCTATGTCTGGATACTTCTGGAACACGTAAGATGAGACTGACAGCGCAAGATTTGCGTGATATGAATATCCTTAAGTATTACAGGCTCACGCGTAAGTGGGCCTGTAAGACTTATGGATTAACTGATGCTGATCTAGAGTTACTTATATATCTAGATCACAAGGGTAGATTTACCCGCAACGAATTTATCGAGGGTGCTTACACATATTCTTGGGATAAGAAAAGGTGGGAGAAACTTCGATCAGCTGGCTGGATAGAAGTTTGGCGACATAGAAATAGAACGAGTATTAAATACTCTGTATTTAAAACGTCGTTTAAATGCTCACAGCTAGTAACACGAATATATCGCATATTACTAGGCGAAGAAGATATGCCAACTTCTGAACGTAGTATTTTTTACAACAATAAATCGTATACAGATAAAGTCTATAACAAAGCTATAGACGATATGATACGAGATAAAGACAGATAACATGGCTTTTAAAATGAAAGGGCCTTACCACAAGGCTTTTAAAAACGTTGGTAAATCAGGTATGAATGAAGAACCTTATAAAAAAGTTAAGCATAAGTCCAAAGAAAACGAAGGATGGAGTATGACTATTGAAAAAGGAGGTTCTTCAAAAGAGAAAACAGTCGTAAAGTAATGGCTTTTAAACTCGGTCGTAAACCTTTACCTGGCATTGCTCACAACGGTCAACTAAATAAGAAACTTAACATTAAGCACAAAGATCTTGAAGAAGGCACTGTAGCAGAGGCTGTTAATGGCAACGAAATGGTAATAGACAAAGACGTACCTAAAGACAGTAGATTATACAAAGAAGCCGTAGCTCATGAGGCTGTTCATTGTAAAGAAATGGCTGAGGGCAGAATAGCTTATGGAAAAGACTGGGTTAGATCAGACGGTAAGACTTACCCTAGAAAAGACGGTAAGATAAAGTATAACGGCGAGTGGCACGAAGAGGGAAGCGAAGTATTTCCTTGGGAGCAACGAGCTATGAACGCAGAAAAATATGTCTAAATTCGCAAAAAGATTTTGTAAAAAATCACCGTTTAAACACGCGGTTACAGCTAGTGGGCACAAGCACGTTGATGCTAAAGCGCCAAAAAAACCTGCGCCAGCTGGCGAGGTTGATAAATCAAAGTTAGAATTATTATAGTATGTTTGAAATATTTAAAGACAATAACGAATGGAACGAAAAAGCAATAGTGGGCTTTGTAGCCTTTGCCCTTATGGTGGTGGTGATGCTTGTGGATACTGTATCTGGGGCCGTAGGTAAAGATTTAATAATTAACGAATTTGTATACAACTCTTTTGTGTGGGTGGTTTTGGGATCGTTTGGAATTAGTGGTGTAGAAAAGTTTGCAAAGTAATGGATTTTATTGATAGAAACTGGGTGTTATTTGAAGCTAACGAGATTAGCTCTATAATGTATAATAAGATGCACGAAAACTCTGCGGATGATCTTATATATAACGCAGACAGATCTAAAGCGTTTGGATCATTTTCTACATGCTCTGGTTGTAAGACACCTACATTTTTATCAGGTAAAACTATATACAGTTTCGAGGAGTTTGCGAATACACTTAACACATCTTGGTAATGAACTTTTTAACTAATTTATTTTCCGCTGGAGCTACTGAACTGGTTAAAGGTGTAGGTGGTGTATTAGATAACCTCACTACTTCTAAAGAAGAAAAGCTTGAAGCAGAACAAAAGATAAAAGAATTAGTAGCCAACTACGAAGTTGAGATGGAAAAGAATATTACATCTCGATGGGAGGCGGATGCAAAATCTGACTCATGGCTTTCAAAGAACGTAAGGCCTATGGTTCTTATATTCTTAATAGTATGCACGATGCTATTGATATTCATTGATGCTGGTGCAATCAATTTTAACGTGAAGGATTCTTACGTGGACCTTCTTCAATTAGTATTAATAACAGTGATCGGTGCATACTTCGGTGGTAGATCACTAGAAAAAGTAAAAAAATAATTATGAGTAAATTTTTTCAAGCAGTAGTTAGGCCTGAAATGACTGTTACGGCTTTAAACGCTGGCAACATAACCGCTGGACAAATTCTATTTGACTTCGCTCAGTTTGATATACCTAATGGATCTGCTAGATTTTTAGGTGGTCACTGTTTGTATAGAGGTAAAAACGGAGCAGATTACACTCCAGTTGATTTTGAAGTATATTTTGCAAAGTCAGACAAAAATGGAACAGCTCCATTTCTTTCGGCTGATAGACGTGGTAGTGTAGATTCAACCTTAACTCAATGCGGTGCTGCGGATTTAATTCAAAGTAGAACTTACGTTGACGCAAGCGTGGCTAGTAATGGCACTAGTTTAATATATGGCAACACAATTTTGATAGAGGCCTCTGGTGGTGCTTCTACATCTTCAACAATGCAAGATCTAGTAGTTACACCTATTTTCCAGGGAGTACCTAACACAGGTTCAGGCACGGGTTACACCAGTTTATACATGGCTGGTATATCTAAGGGTAATCATAACTGGGGACCTTCAACAATGACTGTTGATGGCACGATGTCTACAGATAGTCCAATACTTACTGTTGCTGATCTAGACGCAACAATAGCTTTAGCGCCTGGTGATATTTTAAGAGACGAAGATGACAATTTACTTGGTACGGTTAAACGTGTGGATAGCGCTACTCAAATAACGTTAGAAGATAATTTAGCCAACGCAAGCGCAGACGATAAGCTGGTTTTCAATACGACTCCTCTTACATTCGTGCTTGGATTTGAGCAATAAACAATAAACAATTTTAATTTAATACAATTTAATTATGGGAAAAAAGAAAGAAAAGGTCATTGACCTAAAGCCAGAGAAGATCTCTGAAGAAGAGCTTAAAGAATTACAGCAAGTTGTAGCTGCTATTAATAAGTTGCAGTTTGATATTGGAACAATGGAAGTTCAAAAGCATAACGCTTTACACGCGTTGTTTCAAGGTAATGATAAGCTAAATGCAATGCAAGATAAATTTAATGAAGAGTACGGTACTGGTGATGTGAATATTCAGGATGGTACTATAAATTACAAAGAAGATGAGCCATCTGATTCGTAAGATAACGATAGGTAAAGATTATAAAAATGATGCCATGCACTATTCTGTTGGACAGGAAGTGTATGGTGGTCATACCATTTGTGATATACTAGAGGAAAAAGAAAAATACTCAGTATATATTAGAAAGGGTGAAGCTGTAATTCCGTGGAAAGACTTTAATAAGAACATGGCTATATCAGTTGAGTATAATCTTGAGTATTAATGCAAGCACTCTATAATTTTGTTGTAGAACCTATAGGTGAAAGATACAACAATAATAAAAAAGTAGGTGATAAAGAACTAATACTTAACACAGAAATATTTAACCATCAATATATAAATCGAGAGGCCGAAGTTAAAATAACACCTCGTATAGGCTGTAACGATATTGATGTTGGAGATAAAGTTATATTGCACCATAACGTCTTTAGACGATGGCACAATATAAAAAGCAAAGAAAAGAACAGTAGATCTTACTTTAAGGAAAATCAATACTTTGTAGCTCCAGATCAAATATTTTTGTATAAAAAAGATAAAGACTGGATTTGTCCTAATGGTTATTGTTTCATACAACCTATAAAAAGTAATGACAACTTTGACGTAGAAACTGAGAGACCGCTAATAGGTGTTGTTAAGTATTCTGACGGAACTGTTAACGTTGGGGATCTAGTTGGTTTTAACCCTAGCAGTGAATTTGAATTCGTTGTTGATGGGCAAAGAATGTACAGAGTGTTATCTAAATATATTACAATTAAATATGAATATCAAGGAGACGAAGAAGAGTATAATCCAAGCTGGGCACAGAGCAGTTGAAGAGTTGATCAAGGTAGCTAAAGAAGCTATTGTTGATTCAGACGATGATATATCAGCTGACAGACTTAAAAACGCCGCTGCCACAAAGAAGCTTGCTATCTTCGACGCCTTCGAGATATTAAACAGAATCCAAGAAGAAGAAAATCTTTTAGAAGGTAAAGCACCTGAAGAAAAGAAAGAGAGAGTATTTAAGGGTTTTGCTGAGGGTAGATCTAAATAATGTACGAGCAGACTTTATATAAGATAATAGAACCTATAAAGAAAACAACTCTTACTAGATTAAATAGAGGTAAGAAGTGGAAGTACGGTTATAACAAAGAGCACGACTTAGTAGTTCTTGCAAATAACGGGGTTATAGGTGATATATACGAAATACAAGGATTAAAGATAGCTTTGCCCAAAGCACCAAAAAACGTATTTAAACACGAGAAAAATAAGTGGGTTAAACAAGAGTATCCTAAAGAGCTATCTCGTATTAAAAATATATTCGACTGGAGAAACTATCCAGACGAGCAGAAAGAAAACTGGCACGACTATATTGACGAAGAATTTAGACGTAGAGAAGAAGGGTTCTGGTTCACTAATAACGGAGTGCCAACATACATAACGGGTACACACTATATGTACCTACAATGGAGTAAGATTGACGTTGGAGCTCCAGACTTTAGAGAGGCGAACAGACTATTCTTTATATTTTGGGAAGCCTGTAAAGCTGACAAGAGATGCTATGGGATGTGCTACCTTAAAAACCGTCGTTCAGGTTTCTCGTTTATGTCATCAGCTGAAACAGTTAACTTAGCCACTATATCAAGTGATAGTAGATATGGGATCCTTTCTAAGTCTGGTGCCGATGCAAAGAAGATGTTTACTGATAAAGTAGTACCTATATCAATAAATTACCCATTCTTCTTTAAACCTATACAAGATGGTATGGATCGTCCAAAATCCGAACTTGCGTATAGAGTTCCAGCTAGTAAATTTACTCGTAAAAAAATACAAGTAAACGAACAGCTCGAGGAGATAGCGGGTCTTGATACTACAATTGACTGGAAGAACACGGGTGATAATAGCTATGATGGTGAAAAGCTAAATTTGCTAGTACATGATGAGAGTGGTAAGTGGGAGAGACCTGATAACATATTAAACAACTGGCGAGTTACTAAGACCTGTCTAAGGTTAGGTAGTAGAATCGTCGGTAAGTGCATGATGGGTAGTACCAGCAACGCGCTTGATAAAGGTGGGGATAACTTTAAAAAACTGTACAATGATTCTGACGTATCAAGACGAAATGCTAATGGACAAACGAAGTCTGGCCTTTATTCTCTCTTTATCCCAATGGAATGGAACTATGAAGGATTTATTGACGAGTACGGACTTCCAGTCTTTGATAATCCAGGTGATGATGTACGATATGGACCAGACGGTGAATTAATAGACGTAGGTGTAATAACAAGTTGGGAAAACGAAGCGGAAGGTTTAAAAGATGATCAAGACGCGTTAAATGAGTTTTATCGTCAATTTCCTAGAACTGAAGAGCATGCGTTTAGAGATGAGACTAAAAACAGTATATTTAATTTAATTAAAATATACGAGCAAATAGATTTTAACGAAGCTAGCAGACATAGCGCTCATGTTACTACTGGTAGTTTTGGTTGGGTAAATGGGGTAAGAGACACACAAGTTGTTTTCCACCCTGATCCATCAGGTAGATTTAAAGTGAGCTGGGTTCCTCCAGGTCATTTACAAAATAAACAGATTGTAAAAAATGGAGTTAGATACCCTGCAAATGAGCATATCGGAGCCTTTGGCTGTGATAGTTACGACATTAGTGGTACTGTTGACGGTCGTGGTTCGAAAGGCGCATTACACGGACTAACAAAGTTTTCTTTAGAAGAAGCGCCATCAAGCACTTTTTTCTTAGAGTATATAGCTAGACCACAAACCGCAGAGATGTTCTTTGAAGATGTTTTAATGGCACTAGTGTTTTACGGTATGCCGCTACTCGCAGAGAACAATAAACCTAGACTACTATACTATCTACGCCGCAGAGGCTATAGAGGATACAGTATGAACAGACCAGACAAAACTTTGAGAAAGTTATCTGTAGCCGAACGAGAGGTTGGAGGTATACCAAACTCAAGTGAAGATATTAAACAGGCTCACGCAGCCGCTATTGAAATGTACATACAGAACTATGTAGGACATTTAGGGGACGGTGATTTTGGCACGATGTATTTTAATGATACATTACTGGATTGGAGCAGGTTTGATATAAACAAAAGAACAAAGTTTGATGCGTCTATAAGTTCTGGCTTAGCCATCATGGCTTGCAATAGACATTTATACGCACCAAACGCTAAGACTCAAAAAACACCTTTGAATTTGAATATAGCAAAATATGACAATGAGGGATTTATGTCTCAAATAATTAAATAGATATGGCGGAAAACGTACACGTTAACTTTCCTTCTCAAGCAGTACCTGACCTAGAAAAGATGACGCCTGAGTATGGGCTTAAGGTAGCGAAAGCAATTGAACAAGAGTGGTTCACAGACGCCAACTCTAATAGATATATGGATACTAAAAATAGTTTCCATAGATTAAGACTGTATGCTAGAGGAGAACAATCTATTCAAAAATATAAAGATGAGTTATCTATTAACGGTGATTTATCTTATCTTAATTTAGATTGGAAGCCAGTACCAATTATACCTAAATTTGTGGATATCGTAGTTAACGGTATGGCTAATAGAATGTTTACCATTAAAGCTTATTCACAAGATCAATACGGTGTAAGTAAGCGTACTGAGTACATGGATTCTCTTTTATTTGACATGAAGTCTAGAGAGTTCAACGATCAGGCACAAGAGATGTTTCAAATCGATTTATATAAAAACGATAAAGAACAACTACCAGACACCGAAGAAGAACTAGCATTACACATGCAGCTCAATTATAAGCAAGCTGTAGAGTTAGCTGAAGAACAGGCTATAAATGTGTTGCTTGAAGGTAGCAACTATAATAACATTAGACAGAGGTTTTTATATGATCTTACTGTTCTTGGTATTGGTTGTATAAAAACAACTTTTAACTGGAGTGATGGCGCAAAAGTAGAATACGTAGATCCAGCTAACATTGTTTACTCTTATACTGATTCACCTTATTTTGAAGATATATACTATATTGGTGAAGTAAAAACAATACCTATTAATGAGTTGGCTAGAGAGTTTGATCACTTAACTGAACTAGATTTAGAAGAGATACACGAAAGCTCAAGCAATAGATATATAGGGGCTAGGCGTATACATGAGTCTGATAAAAACAAAGTTCAAGTTCTATACTTTAACTATAGAACACACATGAACGAGGTTTATAAAATTAAAGAAACTACTACCGGAGGTTATAAAGCTATAGAAAAAAGCGACTCATTTAACCCTCCTGCTCAAGTAGTAGGTAACTACTCTAAAGTACAAAGAGCCGTAGAATGTGTTTTTGAGGGCGCTGTCGTTTTAGGTACAGATAAATTACTAAAGTGGAACAAGGCTGAAAACATGATGCGAGCAAAGAGTGATTTTAACAAAGTTAAAATGAACTACTCTTTAGTTGCACCAAGGATGTACAATGGTAAAATAGAATCTTTAGTTAGTAGAATTACGGGGTTTGCTGATATGATTCAGCTTACACACTTAAAGCTGCAGCAAGTGATGTCGCGCATGGTACCGGATGGAGTATACCTTGATGCTGACGGACTTGCTGAAGTAGATTTAGGTAACGGCACAAACTATAATCCACAGGAGGCACTTAATATGTTCTTCCAAACTGGTAGTGTAATTGGTAGATCGTTTACACAAGACGGCGATCCAAACCCTGGTAAAATACCTATTCAACAGATATCCAACGGTCAAGGGGCTGGAGCTAAGCTACAAGCTTTAATTGGTAATTACAATTATTACTTACAAATGATCCGTGATGTAACGGGTTTAAATGAGGCTAGAGACGGTAGTATGCCAGATGAAAGGTCTTTAGTTGGCGTTCAAAAATTAGCAGCAGCAAACTCTAATGTTGCAACGCGCCATATATTACTAGGATCAATGTTCTTAACTACCGAGGCGGCTGAAGCTTTATCTCTTAGAATATCTGATATACTAGAATACTCGCCAACGGCCGATGCATTTGTGCAAGCTATAGGTGCTCACAACGTAGCTACATTAAAAGATATGGCGGAGCTATACTTGTATGATTTCGGTATATTTATTGAGCTTGAACCTGACGAAGAAGATAAACAGCTATTAGAAAACAACATACAAACAGCTCTTGCACAACAGTTAATAGATTTAGACGATGCTATAGATATACGTGAAATAAGAAACATTAAGTTAGCAAATCAACTATTAAAAGTAAAGCGTAAGAAAAAACAAGAGCGTGATCAGAAAATTCAAGAGCAGAACATGCAAGCGCAAGCACAAGCAAATGCGCAAACTCAACAAGCCGCTGCTCAAGCTGAGATACAAAAAAATCAGGCAAAAACTCAAGCGGACATCCAAATAGAAACTCTTAAGTCTCAAAACAAGATAGCTCATCTTCAAGAGGAAGTTAAACTAAAGAAAGAGTTAATGGCTTACGAGTTCCAACTTAACAATCAGATAAGAGAACAAGAGCGAGCTTCCAACGAAAGAATGGAGACAATGAAGGAGCAGGGTAAAGATAAGCGAGAAAAAGCGAAAGCAACTGCTAAAAGATTTGAATCTTCAGGTAATGATGTATTAGGAGGCGGAATGGGTTTAGATAAGTTTACCCCACAAATAGGTAATTAATTATATAATATTTTATTATGGAACAAAATAATCAAACAGATCTTGAGGAGGTGATCCAAGAGGTCGAAAACGAAACACCACAAGAAGAGGCTGTAGAACAAACGCCTGAACTTGATTTAGAAAAATTTGACAGCAAAGATGACCCAGATGTTATTAAAGTTGATTTAAGCAAACCACCAACCAATGAAACTAAAGAAAGTAACCCTGACGACTCAGGAGTGGCTGGAGTCGATGAAAGTCCCGAGCCCACACAAGAACAAGAAGAAGTACAACCGCAAGGAGAAGTACAAGGAGAAGTACCAGTACTAGAGGAAGTAACAGAGGAAGAAGTTGAAGAGTTTAAAGAAGAGGTTAGCGAAGCTATAGATGAAGCCAAAGCTTCTGGCGAGCCACTTCCAGAAAACGTTCAAAAGCTTATTGACTTTATGGCTGATACTGGAGGAGATCTCGAAGATTACGTTAGGTTAAATAGGAATGTCGAGGATATTGATGATCAAGACGCTCTTAGAGAATACTATAAAGTTACTAAACCTCATTTATCTACTGAAGAAGTAGAGTTTTTATTAGAAGATAAATTCTCTTATGATGAAGACGTAGATGGCGAGAGAGATATTAAAAGAAAGAAGTTAGCCAGAAAAGAGCAAGTTGCAGAGGCTAAAGCCTACTTAGACGGGCAAAAGTCTAAATATTACGAAGAAATTAAAGCTGGAAGTAAGTTGACAGAAGATCAACAGAAGGCAATTGATTTTTTCAACAGATACAATAAAGAGTCAGAGCAGACTCGTAAGATAGCTGAAAAAGGTAAATCTATTTTTAAACAAAAAACCGATCAGGTTTTTAATGACAAGTTCAAAGGTTTTGAATATAACGTCGGAGATAAAAAATATAGATTTAACGTTAAAGACGCGGATAGGGTAAAGGAATCACAAAGTGATATGAATAATTTCATCGGAAAGTTTCTTGATGAAAATCAAAACATGAGTGATGCTAAAGGTTACCATAAAGGTTTGTTTACAGCCATGAATCCGGATGTCGTAGCTCAGCATTTTTATGAACAAGGAAAAGCGGATGCTATTAAAGAAAGTATGGCAAAAGCAAAAAACATTAACACGTCAGCAAGATCAACTCATAACGAGGCTCAAACTAGCGGGTTAAAGTTTAGAGTTCTAGGTGATGATTCTGATTCTTTAAAGTTCAAAATTAAAAGAAAAAAATAACAATTAAAAATTACTTAAAATGTCTATTACAGCAGGAGGTAGTTTAAACAGCGTAGCTTTACCAAACAAAGTAGCTACAGCTCAAAACTACCTAGATTTTACAACAGCAAACGACGGTTGGGCTAAACAATACCTACCGGAAGTTATGGAAAAGGAAGCTGAGGTGTTCGGTAACAGAACAATCGCAGGATTCCTTTCGCAAGTAGGCGCAGAAGAGGCAATGATGTCTGACCAAGTTATTTGGTCTGAGCAGGGTCGTTTGCACCTATGTTTTACAGGTACTATTAACACCCAAAGTTCGGTTATTCATATCAATAATGATATTGATGGAACTGGTGATCCAGCAGCTAACCAACCTATCCGTGTTAACGATCAGGTTCTAGTTGCGATCGATGATTCAGGTGTTACTAATACTTTAATGTGTCACGTACAGTACGTAGACGGCGATGATATCACAGCAACTCCTTACGGATACGAAAACTGGGATGATCACACTTCTATTGCTACTGAAACTGGTACTGGTACAACTTGTACAGTTCTAGTTGTTGGTTCTGAATACGGAAAAGGTACTGATGGACCAGCTTCTTCAAACTCTCCAGCGCACAAGACGTTTACTCAAAAGCCTATTATCCTTAAGGATAAGTACACGGTTAACGGATCTGACACAGCTCAGATTGGTTGGGTAGAAGTTTCTGGAGAAGATGGAACTGGAGGTTACCTATGGTACCTTAAGGCAGAAGGTGAAACTCGTATGCGTTTCACAGATTACTTAGAAATGGCTATGCTTGAGTCTGTTCTTCCTGATTCAACTAACTCTCACGTTATTGACGCAGGAGCTGCTAGCTCTGTAGCTGATTCTCTTGGTACTAACTCTGGTCACGAAGGTCTATGGGCTGCTATCACTTCTCGTGGTAACGTGTCTACTGGTATCGACGGCGTTAACGCTGCTACTGACTTAGCTGAATTCGATTTAATTCTAGCTGAGTTTGATAAGCAAGGCGCTATTGAGGAGAACATGCTATTCTGCAACAGAAGCGTTTCTCTAGCGGTAGATGATATGCTTGCATCAATGAACTCTTACGGTTCAGGTGGAAGTTCTTACGGAGTGTTTGATAATGACGAAGATATGGCTCTTAACCTAGGATTCTCTGGATTCCGCCGTGGGTCATACGACTTCTACAAGTCAGACATGAAGTACTTGAACGACCGTGGAACTAGAGGAGCTATCAACGAGAAAGATCCTACTAATGCAATTCGCGGATGTTTCATTCCAGCAGGAGTGTCTTCAGTATACGATCAAATGTTAGGTAGAAACCTTAAGCGTCCGTTCTTACACGTACGTTACAGAGCTTCTCAAACTGATAACCGTCGTTTCAAGACTTGGGTTACTGGTTCTGTAGGAGCTGCTACATCTGATCTTGACGCTATGACAATTAACTACCTATCTGAAAGGTGCTTAATTACTCAAGGCGCTAATAACTTTATGCTACTTAAAGGGTAACATGTATATTTCGTAAAGAGCTGGGGCGCTAACGCGTCCCGGCCCTTTATATTATTTTTTATTTTATTATATTATGGCAAAGAAAAAACCAACACCAGCTGTTGCACAAGAAACTGTGGCAGCTATGGAACAGTCGTTTGAAAATGAAGTTAAAGTAGCTTCTACTCCAAAAGACTCTAAACCCGATGTTAACAAGAAGTGGGAAATTAAAGATAGAGATTACTATCTTGTAGGTAAAGCAAAACCCTTAACGTATTCGATTAAATCATCTAACATATATTACTTTGACGAGGAGTTGGGATATGAAAGAGAGTTAAAGAATACTTCCAATCAACGAACTTGTTTTGTTGATGAAATGAAAGGTGACCAAAGATTAGAGCATATTGTTTTTAGAAACGGTGTTCTACGTGTACCTAGAAATAAAGTAGCTTTACAAAAATTACTTTCTTTATACCATCCATGGAAGGGCAACGTATATGACGAATACAATCCAGTTAGCGTAGCAGTAGACCAGGTTGCAAGTATAGAGCTAGAAATCGAAGCGCTTAATACCGCTCAACAGCTAGATATTGACTTGGCAGAGGCTGTATTACGTGTAGAGATTGGTTCTAGAGTATCAGAGATGAGTTCTAAGGAACTTAAACGTGATTTACTACTATACGCTAAGAGAAACCCTGGTTTGTTCTTAGAATTAGTTAATGATGATAACGTTCAGTTAAGAAACGTTGGTATCAGAGCTACGGAAAGAGGGCTTATTAAGTTATCTTCCGATCAAAGAACGTTTAAGTGGGCTTCTAACGATAGAAAGTTAATAACAGTTCCTTTTGACGAACACCCTTACTCAGCGCTTGCCGCCTGGTTTAAGACTGACGAAGGTATGGAGGTATTTAAGAATATCGAAAAACGATTACAATAATAATCACTTAGTTGGGTGGCCACCCTTCGGGGTGGTCACTAAACTATAAAAAACGAATTATGGCAGTAAGTGTAGATACAGTTTATCAAAGAGTTTTAGCTCTTGCTAATAAAGAGCAAAGAGGTTATATTACTCCGCAAGAATTTAACTTGCTAGCCAATCAGGCTCAATTAAGTATATTTGAGTCTTACTTTTACTCAAGAAACCAAAGAGATAGATTAGAGCCGGACGTTGGTATTGAAACTGACGAGACGGATATATCTGAACTAATAAGCAAAAAGCTAGGGCCGTTTGTGTCTTTTGAAAACGTAGGTAGTGGTCACACGTATCCTACAGATATAGTCGTAGACGGTGCTTCATATCCAATTTATCAAACGGGTAGGGTTTTTTATGGTAATGAACTATGTCAGAGAATAAATATAGGTGAAGCAAGAAGATATATAAACTCTACGAGGCATATGCTAGCGCCATCCACTGCTCCTATATATACAGACAATATAGTTAGTGGTAGAGATATACTAGTATACGCAGGAAGCTCCACGGCACAAACCTCAATGGTAACTGTTGAGTGTTTTAGAAAACCTGTGACTGTAGAGTGGGCGTATGTAGTAGTTAACGGTAAGGCACTTTACAACGCAAACTTAGCTGTTGATTTCGAATTACACCCGGCTGAAGAGGACACTTTAGTTAACTTGATATTAGAAATGGCAGGTATAATAATTAACAAAGCAGGCATAGCAAACATCGCCAAAGGATTAAAAGGTGAGGAGCTAGGTCTTCAAGCAGTATAATAAATGGGAATACAAAGAGCAAATCCGTTTACGTATTATGACAACTCAGGGCCAGACTTTGGGAGTTATAGGTACATACCGTTGAGTGAAATAATAGATTCTTTTTCCGCAACTTATGTGGGTAAAAACAAGATATGTGAAAATGTATCTGCTAATGATATAACATTTCACGCTATTAGAGCGTTGCAAGAGTTGAGTTATGATACTCTGCGTTGTACAAAAGATTGGGAGGTTGAGATTCCTAGCTCTTTAGTTTTAGTTATGCCCGTAGATTACGTTAATTATGTTAAGGTTTCTTGGTCAGATAGTAACGGTATTGAAAGGATACTATATCCTGCACGCAAGACTTCTAACCCATTTGATGTTCAAGAGTCTGTAGAATCGTGGGGTGGTTTTACTACAGACGGTAGTGGCCAAGATTTAGACAGAACAGCAGCAGATGCTAATGGCAACTACACATCATCAACAGCAGCAAACTACAACGCACAAGCTACTAGCTCTGATCTAGGTTCTGTTGATTCAGACGATATGGATGATGAATATGGAGAGCTAGTGGGTGGTAGATACGGTATCGATCCACAGCACTCACAAGGTAATGGTACTTTTTATATTGACGAAACCCAAGGTAAGTTTCACTTTAGCTCAAACATTAGCGGTAAAACGGTTGTATTAAGATACATAAGTGATGGTATAGGAACATCTAGCCCTGATTCTCAAACACCGAGTTTAGCTAACAGTATGGTACCTAAACTTGCTGAAGAAGCTATATACCAACATATACTATTAGGTATTCTGTCTGCAAGAAAAGATTCTCCAGGTCCTTTATTAGCAGAGGTTAAAAAGAGAAGGGCAGCAGAAACTAGAAAAGCTAAGCTTAGGCTTTCAAATATTAAGCTAGAAGAATTAACTCAAGTACTTAGAGGAGCCTCTAAAATAATTAAGCACTAACACATGGCAGAATTAAAACGCGGCTTTGCTGCGGGTAAGATGAACAAGGACTTCGATGAAAGACTTGTACCCGACGGGCAATATAGAGATGCTTTAAACATACAAATAAATACGTCAGATGGATCTGATGTTGGTGCTGCTCAGACTTTACGTGGTAACACCAAGCACGACACTATGGTTAGTGGGTCTGGGTATTATGGTATACCTGATACTGCTACAGTGGTTGGCTCTATAGCTAACGCTGCTACCGATAAAGTATACTACTTTGTAACTGACGGTGCTACTGATATTAAGAAGGATTATATATTAGAGTATGACTTAGTAACAGAAAAAATTAAATACGTATTTGTTGATATATGGAAGGTTACAGAGCAAACTGCCGCGGCTAGTTCTTCATCAGATAATTTCCTATATATACCCGTTTTAACTATTGCCGATGTAACTAGTAGTAATCAAAATATTACTGGTGTTAGGATAGGTATGAAAGTCACTTTCGACTCAGGTTCGTTATCATATAATTTAGATGATGACGTACGCGTGTCGGATATTATATTTGACTCTGGTCAAAATAGATATAAAATATACTTAGAGCAAGACGGCGCTTCATTTACTCCTGCTAACGGAGTGGCTGAAAGCGCTCAAATTAACTTCTTTGGAGGTCAAGTGCTAAACTTTAGCTCTCACGAAGGCGAAAACATTAGCGCTATAAATATAGTTGACGATATGATTTATTGGACTGACGGTAGATCAGAACCAAAGAAAATTAATATCACTAGATGTATACTAGGTACAGGAGGTACGGAGTACGCTGTCGGAGGTGGGGTTGATGGATGGAGCTCAACATCAACTGAAAACACGTGGCAGACATTTCAAGGAGATACTCCTTTTTTCCACACAAGGTTAGTTGAAAAGTTTAATAGCTTCAATTCCGTGGATGACGACACGAGTATGCCTGAGGACGGTATGTACAGAATAGCGTTCCAGCAAGATAGGAAGAGAGTTGTTTGGATGGACGAAAGTCACGTTACTGTTATTAAAAAAGCGCCTACCGAGCCATTAAGCCTGGATATGTACAGGTCCAAGGAAAATAGATCTTCTGGTGGTGAAGTTAACCCCGTGCACACTGAGCACGATACTTTAAGCTTTATAAATGAAGACACAGAGGAACTGTACGTACCTGGCGATCCGATAGAAGATGTGTATTTCGATTCACCTGTAGACTTTAGAGAAGGTGACACAATATTATTTGCAAGACAAGAAGATGCGCCTAACGCAACCACATTTGAAGACTATAGCGTAAGATGTTTAGTTACATCAGACGGTGGCGCAGAGCCTTGGGATTTACAGACTGGACCATTTAATCTTGAAATTCTATCGATATCTTCAAGCTTACTTGCCTCTGACACTAAGTGGTACGTAAGGCTAGAGGAAGCTGAACCTCTATTTGAATTTAAGTTTCCAAGGTTTTCTTATAGATATAAATACGAAGATGGAGAATATTCTACATTTGCTCCGTGGTCTGAAATAGCTTTTCTACCAGGTAGGTTTGAATATCAACCTAAGGAAGGATATAACATAGGTATGACAAATCAAATAAGAAAGCTAGTAATTCGCGATTATATACCAGCTGACTTATATATGCCTGAGGATGTTGTAGCTGTAGATATACTTTATAAAGAAACTAACAATCCGACCGTATACAGTGTTAGAACTATAACGCCTGAAGACGCTGGGAAATTATGGCCAGTTGTTGAGGGTTACTATTACGATAATGACGAACGTGGAGAGTATGTTTTAGAAACTGATCTTATACACGCGGTATTACCTTCTAATCAAATACTAAGACCCTGGGATAACGTACCTGTAAATGCTCTTGCGCAAGAAATAACCGCTAATAGACTTGTTTTTGGAAACTACAGATCTGGTTATGACGTGCGTAAAGAGCCACAGTTTACAGTTGGATATTCAAGTAAAGGTTTAGACAATGTTTATGACGGAGGTGGTAGGCAAATTGCTCGCGAAGATTCTGTGGGCAGTGATTTTGCTTGGCCGTCAGTTAAAACAATGCGTACGTATCAAATTGGATTAGTGTGGAGTGATAGATATGGTAGAGAAACACCGGTATTAACAGCGCATAAAGCGGGTGATGAGGACACTAACAGCTGGGCGTCAGTGCATGTACCTAAGGAGCATTCTCACTATTCGAATAGGCTTACAGTGCAACTTAATTCTGGTAGCTCGTGGGATCCTCCAAACGGCTCAGAAATACCTAGTTGGGCGGAGTTTTACTCTTGGTATGTAAAAGAAACTACCACGGAGTACTACAATATGGCTATGGACCGTTGGTACGATGCTGAAGACGGTAATGTGTGGATTTCATTTCCATCTTGTGAAAGAAATAAGATTGACGAAGAGTCTTATATCACGCTGAAAAAAGCTCATGGTTCAGATAGAATAGTGCATGATAGAGCTAGATACAAAGTTATAGCTATAGAAAACGAAGCTCCTGATTTTATTAAAGAGCAAACTAAGAGCTTGGGTATAGTATGGAATAACGCTGATAAGACTGATATAGGTAACTCAACTAGAGGTTATCCATTACAAGATCACACATTCATACTGGTGGACAGCGGAGCTTTTGAAGACGCTTTTGGAGATACAGAAACGTGGATAAGTTATCCAGACAAAATGACCGTAAGATTACTAGGCGCGGGTCAAGTATCTGAAGAATACCTAGTAACTAATCTAGCAAAAATAGGTAGTGATTATAAAATAAAAATAGAAGGCAAGTTTGAGGACGACGCAGGATTCGCGTCTACAGACGACACTTGGTCAGGTAGAATAGTTGGTTTAGGTGTTGAACTGTTGGAGAAAAAAATAGAAAATAAACCTGAGTATGTAGGTAGGTTTTTTGTTAAAATAAGAAGAGATCACGTTTTACAACAATACGTTTTATCAGCCAATCAAGAAGCGGACTATATAGTTAAAGCTAGCTGGCAACTTAGGTATCTTTGCAATAATGGATATGGAAACGCATACTGGGCCGAAGATAGCCCAGGTTACCAACAAATTTACCCAATACCTGAAGACGCAAAAGAGTGGGGTTTTTCACCGTCTTACGCAACTAACGCTCAACACGTTTACCACGACGACGGCGGGGACTTTAGAGTCTATGACTGGTGGTGTACAACCGGTGCTCAAGTAAGAGAGTTTGATAACGTGCTTGGGGAAAGCGCCGCTAAACACCCTACCCAATATTCTCATCATGGAAACTACTGGTGGGCTGATCAATCAGAAGGCAGCGTACCAGGAAATAACGCGCACGGAGAACTCAAAAACAAGCACATGCACATGAGTCCAATATTATCAATAAATGATGGTAATGCTGATGGTGATCAAGCTGATGAGTTTTGGCTGCATATGGCAGGTAAGCAAGATTTCTTTATTGACGCTTGCACCGCTTTTTCATGGGAGGGTCATAAAACTCCTGGCGGTTATTTTGGAGGTAACATATTTGTAGATGGCGGAGGTAGTAACTATCCATCTACTTGGAGTAATGCCGACGTGGCTAACGACAAAGAGGAAGGCGCTCCGGACTGGGAGGGGCACGACACGTGTTTTGCAAATATGAAAAAAGACCATGGTATGCCTAGTAGAGGTATATGGAACGGTGGTAGTTGCATAGATATATCGTGGACTGGTATGGGTGAAGGTTATGACGGTAGTAATTGGAGTGACAAACCTTTCCCACAAAGACTTCAAGATGTTGGTGGGGATATATACGAAGCTGCTGCAAGGTTTATAGAGTTATTAGCTACACCAGGTACTATGTGGAGATTCCAAAAAGATCCTGACGAAGTAGTTTATACAAGCGAAGACTTTGCTAACTACCCTACTTTTGGATACCCTGCTCCTGGTACTGCTAATTCGTTTTTTAAATCAGGAACTAATTACTTAAGTGGCGCGTTTGGTATTCGTAATTGGAGTACTGCGGGTAGTGATAAAAAACAATATTACGGTCATAATATAAGACAGCGTTGGACTATTATGGTTACACCGGAAATAGGTAGTGGTCCTAGTGGGTATATGCCTACTACGGGTACAAACGCCAATGCTGAGACTCAAGTACCAGCATTAAAGCACGATGCTTGGGACGCGGATGTTATAGAGATAGTAGAGAGGTATTATGATCCTGAGTCTGGTAAGCATTTCTCTAAAAACCCTGCTATATGGGAGACAGAGCCAAAAGAAGATGTAGAGTTAGACATATACTGGGAGGCTAGTCCAAAATGTCCTTTGTACCTAACACCAGAGACAAAAGAAAACTTTGTACAGCGAGGAGATACATTTGTAAAGCACACGGACATAAACAATCCAGAAGCTCAAGTTTACAAGGTGTTAAGATGGAGTAATGGAAGCGCCGACTCTCATACATTTGATTTTACAACAATAGAAAATTGGCCTAGTGGTCCAAGCTCGCAATATGGTTTAACCGAGGGAATGTCGAAAATAGCTCTTACTAGAAGAGGTAGGTACACGCGAATATTAGACATTAACACAGCTTCAGCGAATGATACGAGTATCACGCTACGCTCTACTGGCTCTACTTGGGACGATATACAATACAACCCTATATATAGTAAACAATATTTAGACTGGAGTAATTGTTGGAGCTTTGGTAATGGCGTAGAGTCGGACAGGATTAGAGATGATTTTAATCAGCCTCAATTAGACAATGGTGTTAAGGCCTCTGCCACTATAGCCGAACCTATTAGACGAGAAAATAAGAAAAACGGTTTAATATGGTCTGGTATGTATAACGATACAGCCAATGTAAACAACTTAAACCAGTTTATCGCAGGCGAGAACATAACGAAAGACTTGAACCCTGCACACGGTAGTATTCAGGCTCTTGTAAATAGAGAAACTCGCGTAGCTATATTCTGTGAAGACCGAGTACTTAGAGCAGAGACAAATAGAGACTTGTTGTATAATGCGGATGGTAATCCACAAGTCGTAGCAAGTAACGCGGTTATAGGTGATGTAGTTGCTTACCAAGGTAACTACGGTATATCTGATAATCCTGAATCGTTAGCCGTAACTCCATACAGGTGTTTTTTCACTGATAGACGCAGAGGAGTAGTATTACAACTCACAACAGAGGGTATAACGCCTATATCAAGCCAAGGTATGATAGATTATTTTGGTGATATATTTGACGAAGATGTATATCAATGCTTAGGCTTATATGACGAAAATAAAAAAGAGTATAACCTATCTATAAAAAAGAAGTACTCAGGTTACAATCACCACCCGGGTACCAGTGCTTTTTCAAGCACTACATTAGCTTGGTCTGAAATGGCTAGTGGCTGGGCAAGTTTTAGATCGTATGTACCAGAAGACGGCGTAACTATAAACAATAAGTTCTTTACGTTTTACAATGGTCACGTATGGAAGCATCATGCTGAAACCGCTGAAGATAGTACTACTGTACCTAGAAATAATTTCTATGGAACTCAGTATACTTCTAATATCACAATACCGTTTAACGCAGAGCCCGAGTCTGTTAAAGGGTTTACAGCCATAAACTATGAGGGTTCTATCGCGAAGATAACTAACTTTGATACAGAAGATGCACATGCTGAAGGTACTACAAATGATAACTGGCTTACTGGAGTATATAGCTCTAACAATGGTATTGAAGCCGGCAGAACAGTTACTGACGGTGAATACTATAATATAGAAGACACTGTAAATGGGTGGTATGTAGAAAGCATAAACACGAACTTACAAGAGTGCGGTACGATAGAGTTTAAAAACAAAGAGGGTAAATACTACGGTCAAATAGCTGGTGTTACAACTACTTTAGGTAATCTTGACGAAAGGGAGTTTAGCGTGCAAGGTTTAGGTAGCGCAACAATACTACATAGCAACCCTAGTCTTGGAGCATCAGGTGCTATAACCGTTGCAAATAATACTTCTACCACATACGAAGGCTCTGACGGATCTGGAGGGGCGTGGGATTCTACTGCGGATAGCGGTAACTGGACTGTAACTTCAAATACTTTTGACGCTACAATAGGTGTAGCAGAATCAGCTCAGCAAGTTGACTTAACGATAACAGGTTCTACTTCAGATGGAATACTTGTACAAGCAAGTAATTTTAAAATCGGTGGTGCTACTGAAAGCCCTACAAACACTTGGACTGGTGGCAATGTAGATTCACCTATTGCTAAAGTCGTGTTTAGCGATAATGGAGATCCAGTTAACGACGCTCCGAATAACACTGTAAATGCTAAGGTTTATTTAGACGCGTACACACCTGCTAATTTAAACACACTTTACGTTGATATTGACGAAGGCACTAGACCACCTTCTGCTACAGAAGATAGAGTTGCTTGTTTTAAAGTTATTACTCCATATACATATCACGATTCAATTAATTCTAATCAAACAATAACTGTTGAAAATATAACTGATCCAGTTATAACAGAAACTGTTCAGAACGATGGTACGGCAGCTATACAAGCAGGTCTTACGTCTGGAGGTCAAGGTCACTATATAACTGTTCACCAAAGTGAGGTTGTTCAAAGTGATACTACGAATTTGTTAGCTAAATATACATTTACGGCAGCTACAAATTACTACTACAGTAATAACATGTCTGTAGATGATTATGTTTCCGCTAACTACAATCCGGGACAAGCCTTTCCTTATGACGAATATTATTCAACCGATATTGAAAAGACTTTTGACGCTGATGGTAATGTAAGTTCTTTTATCGTAAGAGTTTACTATCATCCGCCAAATATACCTGAGTTATACCCAGATCCAGCTCTTAGTGATTTTTGTAAAATGAATCATCACTTTATTATTAACTACAATTTAAGAACTAAAGTAGGTTCGGTTGTAGTGGAAGAGGAACCAACCTTACAGGGTGTTTCTATGCCGGTTTCTGCCCTGCCGTACAATGGAGGAGAGTATCCTATTATTGTTAAGGGAACTAAGGATACTGATTATAATATACGTATTGTACAGACAACCAGCACTAGCAGTGGAATCCCAGCAACAAGTGGTTATTACGACTGGGTGGCTAAGCGTTTTACTACTGAAAAAACAAAAGACGAAAATCTTCAGTCGAATAAGTTAGATAAAACTAGAAAAGCCATACACAGAGTTAGTTTTCCACAAGTAACTTCAGACACTAGATACGATATATATATTGAGAAAGTTAACTTAACAACTGGTAAGATTTCTAAGTTAAACTCAAGAGTACCTATTAAAGCGGGTGACTTAAGTATTACGCAATACGGTGTTAATACACTTACGCTAGCATGTACACCACAAGCGCCGTCTAGTTCAGACTATACAACAGCTAACCTGTCAGATGGCTCGGCAACAAACAAAGTGGTAAAACGCCCTAAGAGGTTTGACGGCGATCTTTACACAAGCGTTAAATATAGGCAAATTGACGTAGCGACAGACGAGGCGTCTTCTAATTCAACCAGATTACTTTTAGAAAAGTCTAGACAGCTTAATTACATTAAAAGAGGTTATTACGCTATAGGAGAAGGTATACCTCATTTAACTAAAGTTGATAGCATAATAGATCGCGTTGTAACTCTTAGCGCCGCTGCTACTGTACCTATTTACACGGAGGTAAAGTTTGTAAAAGATTGTCCATCTATTATTCCTTTTGAGTTTAAGGTTACACCATCTAGTAATGTACTGTTTGTAAAAGATAAAGAGCGTACAGTGAATCAAGCTAACGCAACTACAAACAAAATAATATTTGACCAAGAAAACTACGTTAGTGACTCTGATCAAATACGTGTTGGCGACTTAGTACATGATAGCGACGGTACTCTACATGGTACTGTTACCGCTTTAAACCCTGATAGTGATAACACAAAAGAAATACAAATTAGCGCTAGTGCAGCAATTACTAATAACGAAACACTTTACATAAGTACTAAAAACCGAATTGAGTGGCAAGACAGGTTTGTAGGGTTTTCAAAATGGGCGAGAGCGAAAGCTAATGGAGCTCACGTGTCGGCTGACGGTAATACACTAGACGTTGATAGCTCTAGAGGTGTTCAAATAGCTGATATACTAATAGACCCAGAAACAGTTGGTAGACCACTTACGACCACCGACGGCTCGCCTAAAATGGTACAATTAGGTCTAGTAACAGCGGTAACAGATACACAGATAACAGTATCTAACTTAGGTACGGCTCTAAGTCAAGACGCATACCCAAGTTCTTCAATAGCCGATGATCAAGAGTTATTATTTTACCGAGCTTTAGCACAAACAAGCGCACGTCCTGTATACATGACGGCTGAAAAAGTAGGTAACGACATTATTATTTCAGGTTATTTACGAGTATCAGACGTAGATAAAACCAGTACAATTGGAGTTTATATAGACGATATAATTACAGCAGTTTAACATGCCATCAATAACACTAACATTCTCAGCACCATTAAATGTATCTTGCCAAGTAGGTGATACAGCATACTATGTTGATACCACTGCAGACGGTGGGTTCACAAAGAACAGCGCGGCTGTGGTAGAAATAGGTCAAATAAGACAGATTACTAACGGGCAAAGTACTAGCCCTCAAGTTATATGTGAAACTACAGCTCCTGGATCTTTAAATGGTACTACTAAATTTATATTATTTAGTAAGGATAACAAAGCTAATCTAAGTTCTATATTAGGTTATTATGCAGACATTAAGATGGTAAATGACTCTACGACTGAAGCTGAGTTGTTTAGCACGGCTGTTGAAGTGTTTAGTAGCAGCGGTACGCCACCTATGTAAACAAGTAAATAAACACTAAAAAGTGTAACTATACCTATGTAATATAATTAAATACAATGGGTAAAGAAGTCGATAATAGTGCACGCAATCAATTACTTGCAAAGCAAAACTACACGTTAGAAGATATAAATAGGATCGAGGACTTTAGAGAATCACTATTAAATTTTGAGAAACAGCTAGTTAACGTTGAGGGTTCTTATGGTAAAGCATCAGAATCTGGCTCAAAAGCTGGTCTTGATGAAGTCGCAAATAAAACTAACCCATTAGTTCATACTTTTGGTGATGGTTTTTATATGAGAAATATATCAATGCCTAAAGGGCAATTAATTACAACTGGAATTCATAAAAAAGAGCATCCGTTCTTTGTAATGAAAGGAGATGTATCTGTGTTAACTGAAGATGGTGTGCATAGAATTAAAGCCCCTTATAACGGTATAACTCAACCCGGAACAAAAAGACTTATATACACACACGAAGATACAGTGTGGATAACCGTCCATATAACGGACGCTAAAACAATAGATGAAGTACACGACGACGTAATGGCTGAGGATTTTAATGATCCAGCTGTTAGTCTAGAAAAAGCTAAAGAAATGTTACAAATTAAATCAGATAAATCATGAGTTGGATAATGGCCGGAATTGCTGCGGTTGGTGCTGTGACGCAAGTTGTGCAAGCCGTAGACCAAGGTATAAAATCAAAGGAAGCTAAAGAAAGAGCTGAAGCTGCGGAAGCGGAGCTAGACAGGCAAACAGAGATGCTGGATATGCTCGATACTAGTAACCCGTATATGAACATGGAAAACGCTTTTGAAGATTTAACTGTTAACATGCAGCAGGCTGAGTTTGAGAGATCACAAGCTCTTCAGTCACAAGCTAATATTATGGATCAATTTAGAGAAGTAGCTGGAAGTTCTGGTATAGCATCGTTAGCACAGTCGCTAGCACAGCAAGGTCAACTCCAAGCGCAACAATCGGCCGCGTCTATTGGTCAGCAAGAAGCAAGAATAAACCAGCAAATCGCTGGCGAAGCCTCAAGAATACAGGACATGGAGCGTGAGGGAGACGTGATGTCTAGACAAATGGAGTTTGGTAAGCTAGAAACTAAAATAGGATTAACCGCAGAAGAAATAGCTAGAGAACGACAGCTACAATATGGCCATAGCGCTCAAGCAGCTGAATCAACTCAAGGTGCTGTTGAAGGTCTGGGTGACGCCGCGTCTGTGGCTGCTGCATCAGGAGCGTTTTCTGATAGAAAGTTAAAGACAGATATTGAGAAAATAGGTAGATCACCTAGCGGATTAACAATATACTCGTTTAAGTTTATAGACAAGTCTTTTGGAGAAGGTGTGTGGCAAGGCGTTATGTCAGATGAAGTACCTCAAGAACTTGTGACTAAACATTCTAATGGCTATGACATGGTTGACTATTCTAAACTAGACGTAGAATTTAAACAGATTTAACATGGCTGAAACTACAAGAAGCGGTAACATATACAGCATGTCCTCTCACACGCTTGATAGGATAAGTAAAATAAGGGAGGCTGACGAGGCTTTGTTCGATGAGGATAGAGTTAGGCTTGGTGATATTGGTGAATCATTTTCTGAAGCAGGAACTAATGTTATGAACGCCAAAAAGTTTACGGATGATATAAATTCTATAAACGAACGCGCTGGATCTATGTTAACAACAGAAGATCATGATGCCCTACGTATCCAGTTGGAGGATATGAAAAATCAAAATTTAGAGGGAATATTAAGCGGCGATAAAGGCACACAGCAAACACAAAGAAACGCTTTAAATACTGTACAAACGGACATTATGGGTTGGCAGGAAATGGGTAAGAACTTACCGGAAATACAGAAAACCGGTTGGTCAATGAGCATGAGCGAAGATGAGCGACATGTCATAGGCCAAATGGCAGCTGGCAAAGGTAGGATGAAGCTTGGTGAAGGTGGTAAAGTCACGTTTGAAGTAACAATGCCTGATGGTAATACGATTGAGTTAGATAGAACTGCGTTTGATAATATAGTTACCGAAAATGTTAAACCCTCAGAATTTATAAATAACAGAGCGAAGTTTAGTCAAAGTGTAGAAAACTCTGGATATGAGGGAGGCGAGTTTGATCAAGAAGAAAGATTAAGTAGTAATTTAGAAACTATACAAGGTCCTAACGCGCCCAGGTTAAGCTCTTTAATGAAAGATAAAAACATTATATACGGAACTAACAAGAGCGTTGTAGACATGCTACCTGAATCACCTTGGCTACAGTCACTTAATATACCTGTTGACAAAGATAATGCTTATGATGAAAATGGAGATGGTGTATTAACTATAGAGGATTTCCAAGGCGAAGATATTAACAATCTAGTCGACTTATTAGAGCAACCAGAAAACCAAGATTTAGCATATCAAGTTATTGCTGAGATGATGACATTAAATGATAAGGGTAATTGGCAAAAAGGTAAAGACAGAAAAGCAGCGGAAGAAGAAAAAGCTGGTATAGAATCTAATGAGCCTGTGGTAGAAGAAGGAGACACTTCAAGCCAAACTACAGAAGCAGCTGATTTAATTAACGAAGCTTTAGGTGGAAATACAACGCAGACTGATACAACATTACCTGATGCGGTATCACCTGACGATACCTTTATTTCAGAGGGTACAATAGCCACGGAAAGTGGTGGTAAAATAGTAGCTACGACGCAACCTATTAAACCAACGTTTGAAGAAAGTTTAAAAAAGCTAGAGGGTACAGTTTACGAAGGCGATGATATTACTCAACTACAAAGACGATTTGAAAGACAAGCTAGAAGCAATGGCATGTCGCAGGTTGATATAGACAAACTGTTTAAAGGTGGTGGTCCAGCCATAATAACTAAATTACCAAACGGTAAATACACAGTTAGACTAAGAACTGATGCTGACGCAAATTTACCTCGCCAACGTCCAACAGGAGAACCAGTAGAATAGAATAAAATAAAGCAATATGAATCCAGAACTAGAACGTCTTGTTCAAGAAAAGATTGATGCCGCGAAAGCTGCTAATGAGGGTGTGTTAAGCGAAGAAGCTAAAGCTGACATAATGAAATTCGTACAGCAGTACAAAGAGGACGAGCAGATAAAAAAAGATCAAGACTCTCAGCCAGGCCCAGGCGGGGAGTCAACGACTTCAGGGCAACCAGACGCTTCACAGTCTACTACGGAAGTGAGTACAGACGACTCTTCATTGGAGCAAGAAGATGAGGATCAAGTAGTTGTAGATGGTGATAGTGAAGAAGAAGTTATAATTGAAGACCAAAACCAAGAGGAGGAGGTTGTAGTTGAAGAGCAACAAGATCCACCTAAAATTATTTCAGATAGAGGAGATGGATGGGAGTATAAAAGAGAAAACGGCATATACTACACTAAAAAAGCAGGTGCGTCAAGTTGGACGAAAACTTCAGGAGATGTAGCTAATACAATAGCCAAGGAGATGTTCCCTGAGTACGGAGAATTTGTAGACAAAGTTGATGCTGATTATGTTGAAGGCGATGGTGCGGATCAGCCGGGTATATTTGAGGGTATTGAGGATAAATTCACTCAAGACCTTAAAACTAATATTAAACGAGAGTATGAAGGTGAATCTAACTACTCTTCTTCTACTGTAGCTGGAGATTTTAAGGGCACCGCAGCTTTTCCTAACTTACAAGCAAGTCACAGCAACGATAATAGATATTACGTCGAACACGCTGCTGTGTTTAGACCAGACGGTGGATATTTAACAATATCGGACGATGATGAAACAGGTATAGATCGCACTGTAGATAATGTTACAGAATGGTATAATACTGGCGATAACAGTCAAATAGCGTCTAATCCTATATGGTCTTTGTTTGAAAGGAAAGATAATGGTAACGCAGACCCAGCATTTGGTGGTTCTGAAGCTATATTTGGCATGGCTAAAAATAAGGCGGGCGAAGAATACGGCTATCAATTTAATGATGTTGAAGGTATGAACGAGGCACTTAGTGTTTCTGGATATACTATTGAACCAATTTATCCCGTGCAATATATGAGCAAAAACATACACGGTGAATATATGCTTGATCAATGGTCTACTAATAATAGATACAACCAACAAAAAGGAAGACATGGAGTAGTTATAAGAGGATATAGAGTATTAAAAGACGGCGAAGTTGTTTTAGGAGAAGCTCCTGAAGGTTTTGAAGGCTACAATCCTAACCCTTTAGGTGAAGATGAAGCTAATGAAATTGGTGGTACGATGAACAATAATTACGCTGGCGTAAGTAGTGCTGAAGTACAAAACTATTTTTGGAACTTAGCGAAAGATTTTCATGAAGAAAATGGATTTGGCTATGATGATGAAGGTAATCCTACCGTAAACTTTCTGCAAAAGTCAAGAGAGTATATGGTTGGAAGAGAAGCTGAAGTACTTAGTGGCATTGATGCTGAGCTGTCTGACTTTGAAGATAAATACATTATCACTCGTGATGATCCATCAACGCTTGACATAGATGAAACAGAATACAGCGACACTGCTACTAGGTTAGCTTTTAAAAACAACGACATTCTAACGAAGGATGTGGTTGGTGTTATACTAGAAGGCTCAGACTTACCACAAGAAGAAGTAGATTTAATAAGCAATTATTTTAACGAACCTATATACTACACAACAAAGACAGAGAAGAATATAAAGGGAAGGACGTTCGTCGAAACTAAAGAAACACTAGCTTCAGATTGGCAAAAGCAAAGGCTTGACAACGTGCTTGAGTCTGACATGTATAAGAGCTTATCGCCTGAAGGTCAAGAGGTAGTTAGAAATTCATTGACAGCAGGATCTGAGATGATAGACATCATGGTAGGCGCTGCTGTAGACGAACAGGTTGCTAGACGTAAAAGTATATTGCTTGAAAGAGAAATAGCAAACTCTCCTGACGCTAATATAGTAAGAGGTGTTATAGACGAAAAAACAGCGCCTCACAATATACAAGCTAAGATCAATGCTTTTAGTGCGAGACAATCTACTATTGAAAACCATTTAAAGCAAAAGAGTGACACTTTAGCCACAACTATCAATGGCGCTTTAGCTGATGTTGCTGAAGCAGGATATGGATATCATTCTGAGGGTAATGTTGAAGATGGTACATTTAGGCTTATAGTAGATATGCCTGAAGATGGTAGCGAAGAGGATCGCAAGGTGTTTCAGAAGAGAATTGACGACTTATATGGTCAATACGAGACTATAAATTCAGACTATATGAATGGTCTTAGAGGTGAAATGCTTAGCTACTTGGAGTTTGTTAATGAAACTCAAGACAATGCGGCAACGCTTGCTACTGTTTCAAAAGAATTTGATGAGCGCGACGTTCAGTGGAAAGACTGGATGGACGCTTGGAAGGGTATGTGGTGGGGTACTACGGCTTTTTTTGGTAGCGAAGAAGGTATGGCGGGCTTGCAAAGAATAGATGACAGAGGCGAGGTATATAGAACCATGCTTACTGGTAGTGAGGCTTGGGCTATTGGTCAGAAAGGTGAGTATGCGTCTAGAACTTTCACACAGCAATTACCAAACCTACTTGTAGCTGTCGGTACAGGTGGTGTAACTTCTACTGGGTTGAAAGCGCTTGGAGCTTCAGCTAATGTTATAAAATACGGAAGCTCAGCAACCACTGGTTTTGGTGTATTTGGAACTGGATCTGCAGGCCAAAAGAAAAAGCAGATATACGACATGCGTACTGCTGGAGAAGAGGCTCAAAAGCAACTTACTAATTTAGAAGCGCAATATAAAAACGGCGATGTCTCAACAGCTGAATATTTAGTACAAAAGGGGCAGTTAGAAAAAACTATTGCTCTTGGAGATATAGATGATACAGAACTGTATACAGCTATGGCTTCAGCTCTTGTTATTGAAGGTGGTGTAACTACGTTCTTTGGTACAGCTATAAACTCTCAAAAGTTATTAAAAGCTTTTGGAGGTGAAGTTGATGACGTACTTAGAACAGCAACTAATACGTGGTATCAAAACGTAGGTAGAGGTATTTTTGCTACTGCTAAGGAAACAGGTAGTGAAGTTATTGAGGAAAGCTTAATATTCTTTGGAGATCAAATGGCAGGTAGTTTAATACTAGGCCAAGACGCGGATTACTCTGGAGCTCTTGACGTAGTTATGTCTTCTATTATATCAGCTGGCCCAACTCAAGGTTCAGGTAACGTGTATAACGCGTTTACGTCTACAATGGCAACTAGTGATACTAGAGCTGTCTATAATGACGTAATGACGAACCTAGACATGATTACCGCCAGCATGGAAAGAGCCGCAACACCAGCTGAGAAAGCAGCTCTTAAAGTAGATTATCTTCAAGAGGTAGGTAGACTATCTAACCTGCAAGCCGGTTTAGAGCTTGACGTTTTGGTTGGTGGTTCAAAGACCTTGAAAACCACACTGGAAGCTAATAAAGCTTTATTAAAAATACATCAAGAAGCTGGTATTAAAGGATCTGATTCGCAAGCTACAATAGATAAAAAACTAAAGGCGTATAGAGCTACACTAAGCGGTGGTGATTTAAAGTCTTTTGATCAAAGATTATCTAGCGCTCAAAATAGAATTAGCCAAACACATGCCGAGGTTGCTCAGGCGTACGAAGACGGTAATGTGGTAGAAGATGTATATGGCGAAGAAGGATTAAAGGTACAAGAAAGATTATCTAAAAAACCTGGTTGGGAGCAGTTGTCTAACAGAGAAAAAGCTGTTGCTGTTCATACTGAAATGCAGCGTAAAGCTAGAAACAATAGAATCAACTCACATCGTAAAGATGAGAAGTTAATGGACTACGTAGAGCTGCAAGTTTATGGAGGTAAGTTTAGCGAAAGCGGTAGAAAAAACAGAAACCGTAAAGCAGAAGATGCTATAATAGACAGGTACGCTACTGATCTTCAAGTTCGTAAAGGTTGGACTACTATGCAAGCTCGTGAGGGTAACGTATCTTTAGAATCTATATTAGCTGACCCAAGCGTCGCTGGTAACTTTGAGGTAATACAAGCGGACTCTAACGAGGACTTAATGGCAAAGCTTAAGCAAGAGTTTGATAATGGTAATATTACTGAAGACGAGTATAACGCGCTTAGAGATGATATGCAAGACATGTTTAAGTCTTCTACTAAGGATGGTGTTGAGTTTGGTGCTATTGTAGGTGGTAAGTATATAACTATGGCTGATACACAGCAGGTCCAAGACGCGTTAGATAACGGGGAAATGCTTCAGGGTACAGTAGCTCTTCACGAGGGTACTCACGCTATAGATGTATTAAGCGGTATGAACGCTGAGGGTCAGATGGAAAACTTTGCCGTAAATTTACAGCAAGGTTTAGCTGCCGATGAAAATCTTAGATGGGTGGATCAATCTGCTAGAGATAGAGTTAATGCGTTAAATCTTGAACCTGGTAGTCAAGAGTATTACGACGAGTACACAAAGTCTGTTCAAGATATACTTGGTAATAAGTACTACAAAAGTGAGTTTAACGCTGCTAAAAAAGCTGCTGGTAGAACTAGTTTACGCAACTGGTACAGAATGTCTACAGGTAAAGGCTTTACAATAAAGACTGGCAAGGACGCACTTAATTTTATGGTAAGTAATATTGAAGCGTTTAGAAACGGCGAGGTTTCGAAGCTTACAAAAAGTAGAATTGAGGGCACGCTTGATGGAGAGACTAGTAAAAAGAGATTTTCAAGATCTGGGCAAGAGGCATCTGAACGTGTGCAAGCTCTATACGAAGATCAAGGCGTAGGTGCTGCTATGGATATTATAGATGAGTTTGGTGCTAGAGTGAACAAGCTAGTTAATAAGTACCAAGATGTACCTGGCTTTGATAGGCAGTTACTGACAGATGAAATCAACACTGGTAGAAGAGGTATACTTGATATGATATTAGAGTACGATCAAGACGCAAATCCTGGAGTACCTGTTGCTGCTTATATCAATAAGTTCTTAGACAGAAGAGCTATTGAAGCTGCTAATAGAATACTTAAAACAGATTTTGAATCTGATGTTACTGAAGCTAGAGGCATAGCTGCTGAAGAAACAGCTGACGTAGATATACAAACAAGAACTAGAGAGGGTATAAGGTTAGGTGATAGATTTGGAGAGAGAGGGCAAAGTATGCACGACAGCGTTGTTGAACGTGTTAAGAATGGAGACATCGATACTGATGGTAAATCTTATAAAACATTAGGTAATGCTTTAGTAGACGAGACACAAGTCATGTTTGGTGTATCGCCTAAGCCTGGTAACCTTACTAAAGGTGATGTAGCTAACGCTCAAAACTTTATTCTCAAGCATGCCGATACGTTATTAGCGATGCTTCCAGAAGGAACAGATAGCTCTGGTAAATCAACAGGTGTTAATAAAGTTTTATTAGAATCTTTATATACTAAAGGCTCTAGAGTTTCCGCCTCAAAGACTGGGAGCAAAGCTGGTCTAGCAGCTCAAGTAAAACGAGGCGATATAACAAAGCAAGAATTTTTAGAGATATTTGGTATTACACCGGCTGGTACGCCTAATGTAAGTGATCGTAACACTAGCGCTAGAGTAAAAGCGTTAATAGATCAAACAGGCAAGGCAATAACTAATCAAGCCGCTAAAGAAGCTTTAATACAAAATGGTGAGGAAGGTGCTTTTGCGTTTGAAGACGGTAAATCAAAAGTGCTTTATTCTAAGACGCTGTTAGACACTTCAACAAAGTACCCTAAAATAGCTCAAGCAGTACTTAATAGATTGCATAGACCTGAAGGTTTAGATATAATTAAAAGCTTGTCAGGCAATGTTAAGGGAGCTTTCAATAGCTTGTTTACAGAAGATGATATAAAAGCAATGGCTATGGACCAGTTTGGAAAAGCTGGTAATAGAGAAATTAAACTAGTTACAGAAAGGCTAAACAAAATAGGTACGGAAATACAGGCTCTACACGATCAGTATAGCAAGTATCTTGATATTCAAGATCAGACAGACTTTGTCATGATTGATACGCCTATTGAAGAAGTAATTCTCGGTCACGTAATTAATGATTCAACTGAACATAGACAGTATTACAAAACTATAATAGGCGCAGAAAACGAGCTGGATATGAGAAATCCAGAGCACAGAGACTTAGCTAGAAACGCTACTGGAAAACTGGCTGCCAAGTTTAGCCCTGAGTTTAATGAAAGGTTTTTAGTACCAGGTTTATCAGCTGCTACAAATCCTAAGCGAGGGTATTTCGTAGACGGTGTAGATGATACTAGGCTTTTAGTTGGTTCTAAAAAAGGTGAGACTGGTAAATACTCTAAGCCACCTTCAGGCTATATGAAGGGAAAGCTTGATAACGATGGCGTAAACAAAATAAAAAACAATAAAGCCGTAGTTAAAGCCCAGCAAGAAAACAATCAAGCGTTTAGACAGGTTGTTGAGGAGTTGAGGAATATGGTAGCCAATGGTGAAATAACTTTAGGTCAAGCAACAGCTATACTTCAGGTTATGAACGCAAACCAAAAAGGTTTAACTAGAGCTTCTGCTATATTAGACTTTGTTCCTTCAAAAAAGTTTAAAGGTCCAGCTACACTTGAGCATATGACACCAGCGCTGCAAGTAAACTTACAAGCGTTAAGATATATAGCAACTGGTGACGTTGATCAGAAAACAATGTTTGATCAAACTATGGATAACTATAGGTTAGCTTATCTACCTGAAAAGTATGACAAGATTGTAAACTTATTCTACAAGTCAACCGTTCCTTACTGGCAGACGCCAGACATGTCTCCACTTGGTAGATACTACGGACCACAACTTCTTGCTGCTGGTTTTGATTTAGAGCTAGACATGATGTCAACTGGCGTTACGGTCGGTGGCGATGCTGGTATAGATATTAAAAACTGGAGAAAAGCTAACACTGGTAGAAAGAAAGCGCTAGGTAATTTAGCTGCTAACACTGATATAGCTACTGATCAAAAAACAGTTAATGACGCTAGACAAGCCGTTAAGTTTTCTAGATCTGGTAAAGTAAAAGGTATGACCGCGTGGGATTTTGACGACACGTTGGCTACTACGAAGTCTAATGTTATATTTAATAAGGATGGTGAAACAAAAATAGTAAGCGCTGAAGACTTTGCAAAAGAAGGCGCTGGCTTAGTGGCTGACGGTTGGATACCGGACTTCTCTGAGTTTAACAAGGTGACAGGTGGTAAACCTGGACCTATGTTTGATAAAGCTATGAGGCGTGCTAAAAAGTATGGTACAGAAGATACATACATACTTACCGCGAGAGCGCCTGAGGCTGCGCCTGCTATTAAACAGTTCTTAGACGCGCTAGGTTTAAATATACCACTTAAAAATATTACAGGATTAGGTAACTCTACTGGCGAGGCAAAAGCTAGATGGCTGTTAGATAAACACGCACAGGGATATAACGACATCGCGTTTGTTGATGACGCTATGCAAAACATTGATGCCGTAAACAAAGTGTTTAATCAGTTTGATATTAAAGGTAAAGTTGAATTAGCTAAAACTAAGTTTAGTAGATCTGCGCCAACTGAGTTTAGTAAAATATTAAGTGAAGGCGAAAAAGATTTAAACGACGACTTTAATATTGTACTAGAAGAGTCTAAAGACGTAGGTAAAGAAAAAACTTTTTCTACTGCTAAAGCTAAACAACGCGGTAAAGGCAAAGGTAAGTTTAAATTTTTCTTGCCTCCATCTGCAGAAGACTTTAAGGGTTTAATATATCCTTTCTTAGGTAAAGGTAAGGTTGGTGAGCAGCACCATAAGTGGTTCAAAGAAAATTTATTTGACCCTTATTCTAAGGGTATGAAAAGAGTTAACGCTATTAAGCAAGAGGTTTCTTCGGATGTTAGAGCTTTAAAGCGTAATAACAAAGATGTTACCAAAAAACTAAAGAAAAAAGTACCTGGCACAGACTTTACGTACGAGCAAGCTATAAGAGTGTACAACTGGAACAAAGCTGGTTTAGACGTACCGGGTTTATCTAACGCTGATCTTAAAGCTTTAAACAAAGCTGTAAATGATAACCCTACTATAAAGCTTTTTGCAGAAGGTTTAGCGCAAATACAGAGCAAACCAGGCGCGGACGTCGATGTCAAGGAAGACTGGTTAGCGGGTACAATCACGTCTGACATGGTTGAGCTTATAGATCAGTCGAGAGACATGTTACTTCAAGAGTTTAACGACAACGCTGATGTTGTGTTTAGTGAGCAGAACTTAAATAAAATAGAAGCTGTGTTTGGTTCGCGACATAGAGAGGCTATAGAAGATATACTGTACCGCATGAAGACTGGTAGTACTAGAAACTTTGGCTCTAACAGAATACTCAATGACTTTATGAATTGGGTTAACGGTTCTGTTGGTACTACAATGTTCTTTAACGCTAGATCAGCTGTGTTGCAGATGATCTCTAACGTCAACTTTATAAACTGGCACGATAACAACCCGCTAAAAGCCGCTAAAGCCTTTGCCAACCAAAAGCAATATTGGGGTGACGTAGCTATGATATTTAATTCACCTACGTTAAAACAAAGACGTGGTGGTATCGGCACTGACTTAAACGCGGCTGAGCTTCTTAAAGACTTAGAAAAGTCTGACAATAAGATGAAGGTAGTTACAAGCCATTTACTTCAGCTTGGTTTTACACCAACGCAGATAGCGGATAGTTTGGCTATTGCTACAGGTGGTGCTACAATGTACAGGAATAGAATCCAAACGTATTTGGATGAAGGTATGAGTCAGAACGAGGCTGAGTCTAAAGCTTTTGAAGATATGATGGACATAGCTGAAGAAACTCAGCAGTCTACTAGACCAGATAAAATATCTCAACAACAAGCCTCTCCACTTGGTAAGTTAATACTTGCTTTCCAAAATACACCAATGCAATACAACAGAATCATGAAGCGCGCTGCGCAAGACATGGTTAATGGTAGAGGTGATCCAAAAGAACATATTTCAAAAATTATCTACTACGGTGCTGTACAAAGCATGATATTCTATGGTCTTCAAACAGCGCTATTTAGTGTTATGTTTGGTGATGACGAGGAAGAAGACGATTTAGATACTAAAAAGGAAAGAGTAGTTAACGGTATGTTAGATAGCATACTGCGTGGAGCAGGTATTGCAGGCGCTGTAGTATCTACAATAAAGAACACTATACTAGAGCATCTTGATCAAAAGGCAAAAGAAGACGATGATATATACTTTACAGAGTATAATGAAGCTGACGTACTTATAGAAGCCCTTAATCTCTCGCCACCAATAGGTATTAAAGCTAGAAAGTTAGTTAGTGGTATGCGTACTTGGGAGTACAATCAGGACGTAATAGATCACATGTCTAAAACTGATATCGACAATCCTATTTACGACGCTTCATTCTCTGTAACAGAGGCTGTAACTAACATACCCTTAAGTAGACTTCACAGCAAATTTGAGAATCTTAGAGAAGCTATGGACTCTGATAACGAAACCTGGAAACGTGTTGCCATGTTCTTAGGTTGGAACAAGTGGAGTTTTGGTATTAAAAACCAAGATGTGGTAGATGCCAAGGGTGAAATTAAAGCAATCAAAGACGTAGAGAAGGAAGAAAGAAGAGAGCAGAAGAAAGTAGAAAGAGAAATAGAAAAAGCTGCTGAAGAAGAAGCTGAGATAGAAGATAACATGCTTGATCAGGACGAGCAGAGAGAAGAGGGTGCTGAAGAAGTTCAGTGCGCGGCTGTTAGTGGATCTGGCAAACGTTGCTCTAACATGGCTTTACCTGGTAAAAACTTTTGCACTATACACGAGCAGGTTGAACAACGTGAAGACGGTAAAGAAGTTCAGTGCTCACATATAAAATCAAACGGCGAGCGCTGTAAAATGAAAACAAAAAATAACTCAGGAAAATGTTACTACCACGATTAAGTTTATTATTAACCTTACTATTTAGCTGTACACTACTACAAGCTCAAGAACTAAAGAAAGCATTTAAGTTTTCTACGTTCTACGCAGCTGTTAACGGAGGTAACTCCGTGTCGGATCAGACTATATACTCTGTTACTGATGGATTAACTCAAGAGACTATAGCGACTCCATTTGACTACAGTTTGTCTATGGGTGTACGTAAAATCGCTAGGTTTGGATACGAGAATAGAGCTAACGCTTTCTACGATGGAACAGAAACATCTTACTCTGCTGATGCTAATATAGGTAAGCGCAACGGTATAGAGTTTCTTGGAGAGGTTACATACGAAAGACAGCAAGGCCGGGAGTTCTTCAACCAGCACCACTTTTTTCGTTACATTGGAGATAAAGTTATGGCAAAAGTTGAATACCTTGAAGACGGGTTTGCAGACATCGAGTACTTCGAGGCCTCTCAAAGATATAGACTTAAGCTCGGTAAGAAGTTTTCTATCCACGCAGGAGTTGCTCAACGTATCTCAGAGCCCTATGGATATGATCCACTCGCTGAATGGAAACTTGCAAACGGAGATATTCACTACACTTACCTCGCGCTTCAAGAAGGATATACTCACAACCTTACAACTGGAGAATATATGGCTCCAGACGGAACAGTTGTCGCTTCAAACACTGAGGTCTGGGAAGCAGTCACTATCCCTGAAGTCTTATCTGAATACTCTGCTAGAAAAAGAAATGAACTTGCTCGCCAGTGGAATTACTCGGTGGTTGCCGGGTTCGACTTCTATCACTTTACAGAGGACTTCTGGTTCCACACTTGGGGAAATGTTATGCCCTACCATTACGACACAGGTGGGGAATATATGTATCACAACACAGTGGACGGCCAGTGGCTTGACTACTCGGGCGGACTTATTTTCGGACACAGATTCAACAAACACATTGGAGTTTTTCTTGAAGGTAGATATAACAAATACTGGAATAGGGAATGGTATAACTTTAAGTGTGGTGCAAACTATGTAATCTTTTAAGATATGGCTACTGATCAATATAATAAAGGTCCGCTAAGAATAACAGAAGAGGCCTATGAAAGACGCAATAAAAAAATGCGCAAAGATAACCCTGGTATGGGTAAGAGACTTACCAAAGGTAAAAACAAACGAAGAATAAGCTTTGCTTGTAGATTTGGTGCACAGAACCACCCTATGAAGAATAAGAAAGGAGAGCCTACGGCTTATGCTAAAGCTTTAAAAAAGTGGGGTTTTAGTAGCGCTGCTGAAGCTAGAAAATTTTGTAACGCAAATAAAGAAAAGAAATAATGGCATTTAAAATGAAATCACCGCTTGCAAAAAAGAAATGCGGTCCTTATAGAAAGAAAAACGCTCAAGGCAAAGAACAAGGCGTGGACGGTATGGCTTGTTGGGAAGGCTATAGATATGCTGGAACAGAAGACGGTTCAGATAAGTGTGTACCAATAGGAAGAAAATAAAATGGCAAAGCAAATAGGTGAGGATACTAAAGTAACATTAGACCTCAAGACAATAGGTATGGCATCAGCAGGTTTGGCTGCTTTAATTGGTATGTACTTTACACTACAAGCTGATATAGCTTTAGCAAAGGAATTACCTGAACCGCTACCTGCAGAAGTTACTCGTATGGAGTTTGATATGAAAGATCAATTGATTCGTCAAACTATTATGACCACACAAGAAGACGTGACTGAGATTAAGGACGACATGAAACGTATCGAAGAGAAAATAGATAACCTGTAATGATATGGAAACAGATACAATGAACTTTGGAACAGTGATTGCATACATATTCTTAATGTTATGTATGTTCGCAGCTGGTACAGCGCTTGGGCAGAACATGTGTAATAGTGATATTTGTGTTGTGCAGTTTAACGCTAGTTGGAACGAGAGCAATAGTGTAGATTATCTTGATGAACTCACTGATTGCAACGTTATGAACGTCAACATAGATGAAGGTACTTATCAATCTGATTACAAGATAGTTGTAGTGCCTACGATTATAGTATTTAACGGAGAAGAGGTTGAGAGGTTTCAAGCTAATATTATGATGCAAATGGATGCTACTAGGAAAGACGTGCAGAGTGTTGTCGATGAAATAATCTATAGCGATTTTTAATGGAGAAGTATATATACAAAGCTAAACTAGAAAGAGTCGTTGACGGTGATACTATTGACGCTCTAATAGATTTAGGGTTTGATACGTGGGTGAAGAAGAGGATTAGATACAAAGGTATTGATACATGGGAGTCGCGAACGAAAGATTTAGACGAAAAAAAATTAGGTCTCGCCGCAAAGGATCGCAACAAAGAGCTTTTGGAGTCAGTAAGTTCCAAACCAGGTTGCTTCAGATTAAGAAGTCACGGCGTAGGAAAGTACGGTAGAGTACTTGGTGAGATCTTTGTTAAAGATATAGAAGGAATAGAATATAATGTTAACCAAACATTGATAGACGAAGGCCATGCGTATGTTTACGATGGTGGTAAAAAGAAAATGTTTGTCAATAAAGAAAGTAAAAAGAACGTATTATGATTGATTGGATTAATGGCTTTGATGCCGGAAACAAAAAGGAAAAGTATTTTTTAGAATTTAGATTAGGAACCCTAACTCTATTAGAGATTAAGTGGGAAGCTAAGAAGTTTAGGTTTATGATATTCAACTTAGGATTTGAAGTATGAAAAAGCTAGGTTACTTATTTGTAATACTATTTTGGTTATTAGCTAGTTCAGTATTAGGACAAGGTAGTTGGCTGGACATTACTGTACAGACAGATAACTATGCGGCTGAAACATCATGGGAGATATTAAACGAAGACGAAGAAGTTGTTGCTGTTAATCCTCCATACCAGGACAATAGCTTATTAACTATAACAAAGTTTTTACCTGCTGGTGATTACCAGTTTGTAATGATGGACTCTTTTGGTGATGGTATATGCTGTGGCTTTGGCGAAGGTTTTTATAGACTGCACAACGCTTGCGGTTTAGATACAGCTAACTATGAGTTTGCTACCGCCGTTGACACTATAGACTTTACACTTAACCCTTGCTTACCGCTAGTACCAGGTTGCACTAATGATCTAGCGAACAACTATAACCCATGGGCCACTGTTGAAGATGGCACGTGTAACGTAATCGAGTGTGACTCAGCTGAGACGCTGGTGTCTATGGAGTTAACGTTAGACACTTGGCCTAACGAAACTGGTTTTACATTAGTTGATTTAGCTGTTGGTCAGTTTTACGAACAGGTGTTTCCTGGTGAGTACAATTTCGGTGACCAGCTCGTTACGTATACATACGACTTTTGTGTATCACTAGGTTTTGAGTTGATACTAGTAGATACGTTTGGTGATGGACTAAATGGTTCAGCATCAGGTGGTGAAGACGGAGCGTGTGTTATTACAGCTTGTGATAGTGTTATATGGGAGCTAGAAGATTTAGCGTTTGAAGAGTTTGACGGTGGCACAATGTACTCTGGTGCTATATTTACTGAGCCGTGTCCACCTGCACCTGATGTGCCTGGTTGCATGGACGACGATTATGTAGATTATAACCCATTAGCTACAGTGCAAGACACCTGCGAAACTTTACACGTATGGGGTTGCACAAACCCTGAGGCATTTAACTACGATAGCTTAGCTACTATATCAGATAACAATAGCCCTTGTGCTATTAACGTTACTATTGAAGACGATGGCGGTGATGGTTGGGGTAACTCAAAGCTAGGTATGATACAAGGTGATCAACAGTGGTTGTTTACTATGGGCCCTGGTTCGTTTGAGCAGTCATGGACTATCGACTTAGACTCTGACGCAGAGGTAAAGCTTTATTACTTTCAACAAGGTAATGCTCAGCAATCAGCTCAAGAGTTAGCGTTCCAGACTCTACATAACTCTGTATTGATTACTAACGAAGCTGGTGATACATTATTATCTGAGGGTACAAACCCTTTCTTTGATAACGGACAGGGTGCGTTACAACCGTTTGACGAACCTAACTGGACTACATATAGCTTTGTACCTTACTGTGGTGATAGCTGTGAGCCTTTTAGCTACGGATGTACAGATATGATGGCGCAGAATTACAATGCTGATGTAAACACGGAGGATGGTAGCTGCTACTATCAAGCTGGTTGTACTCAAGCAGGTTACTTAGAATATTATACACAAGGATATGAAGCTGACTTTGATAACGGTAGTTGTAATACTCTCGCGGTATTTGGCTGCATGGATAGCGAGGCTTTTAACTACAACCCAGAGGCAAATGTAGATAACGAAGGTTGTATACCTGTAGTACTAGGCTGCACGAACCCACTTGCCTTTAACTATAACTCGGCTGCTAATACCGATGATGATAGCTGTATACCCTTCATCTACGGTTGCACAGACGCAATGATGTTTAACTATGATCCAGAAGCTAACGCTGAAGATGGTAGCTGTATTCCTTACATTTATGGTTGTACTGATGTGTACGCCTTTAATTATGATCCGTTGGCTAATACTGACAATGGCTCGTGCGAGGAAGTGGTGGTCGACTGTATGGACCCGCTAGCCTACAACTACAACGAACTTGCAAACGAACCTGCAGACAATTGTTTATACGACGCTGGTTGTGTAACAGGACCTGGTGAACCTTACTGGTTAAACGATATGTGTTATGCTTGGGTTATTCAAGCGGATCCATTCTGCTGTGATGAAGCGTGGGATGCTACGTGTCAAGATACATATAACTACTGTTCATCTACAGGTATAGAATCCATATTAGCTGGTGAAGACTTAGTTGTCTACCCAAACCCAGTTGGTAACGTGTTAAACATAAATCAAAAAGTTGACATAGACGTGATCGATTCAAACGGACGTATCATAGTATCTAAAACAAATACGAACGCGATAGACGCGTCCCTATGGCCTCCAGGAATGTATATGGTACGCATTGTTTGGAACGGTCGCGTTGTTGTCAAGAAGATTATCAAATGATTAAGTGGATAGGTCAACATATATTTGACTTCATAGCTAGGTTTCGTAGTGATGTATATATTGAAAGTGACATATATATTGAAAGTAATCTTAGAATAGATAACGCAACTATAGGCAGCGTACAAACATCTTTAGAATCATTTGCAGATAACGACACTAGCTTAATGACGTCAGCTGCTATTGACGATCGTATTAATGCTGCTGGTGGTGGCGTAAGCGTATCTGATAGCACCGCTAATACAGACTTTCCCGTAGTGTTTCACGACGAGTCAAACAATCTACACGATGACACAGCTGCGTTTACATATAATCCTAGTACTGGTAACGCAGTTATCCCTAAGATACAGACAGCTGGAAACATAGAACTAGGTCACGCGTCAGATACTACTATAGCTAGATCTGCGGCTGGTAGAGTTACTATTGAAGGAGAAGAAATAGTTACTACTAGAACACCAGGTTTAACCAGTGCCGCAGCTGGTATACCATGCGCGATAATGCAGGTTAGAAGAACTATAACACAGGCTGAAGCTAACTCTATGCATTCAACACCTATTGAAATAGTTCCAGCTCAAGGAGCCAATACTGTCATTATACCTTTAGGAGGTATGGTAAGGATAGATAGAGCTACTACTCAAAGTAATAGTGCTACTGACTGGAACATGCACTACGCTGATCAGGAACCAGGTGCTTACCTTACCACGTCAATTCATCACATAAGAAGATTTATGTACAACGAAGCTGGTGATAGAATATATCACATAACACCTGGTCTTGCGTCCACAGAAGTAGCTCAAAATTTAACTGACGACGTTAACAAAGCTGTAGAGGTTAGCTTTGATTCAGCGGCAACAACAAATGCTTTTACAAGCGTGGATGTGTATTTAACTTATTACGTAATATCAATAGCATAATGGCACTATCATCAGCAAAACACGAAAGTTTTTATGTGACTTCAGGAGGAGGAGCAGACGAAGTATCTGCAAAAAACTTAACTAACGCAACGAATGGTTGGGCTGCAGAAAAAGCCGAGGGATGCACTAAATATATAAGTGATCCTATATTAGGTCCGTTAATATATCAGCTTCAGCAAATGCAAGATGAGATTGATTATCTTAGAACAGAGATTAGTGCTAATAAAGATAAGACTGGTATAACTACAAGTCAAGCAAACGCTATTACAGCCAACACAGCTAAGACTTCTTTTCCAGGTTTAGGCACGTCTAGCACAACAGCATTAGCGGGTGATACTACAACTATATCAGGAGCTCAAGCTAGCGCTATCACGGCTAACACAGCTAAGACAAGCATGACTTTAGGAACTAGCGGATCTACGGCTTTAGCGGGTGATACTAAAATAGTTGGTTATGTAGGTAGTAGTGATACGAATATAACTATAGGTAACATGGCTTCTGCTACGGCGAAAGGGCAAACTACTTATACACTGCCTATAACAGTAACACAAAGTGGTACAGATAAACTCGGAAACCCTACGACACTAACTAAAACAGCGACACTAACACTAACGTAAAATGGCATTAACAAATCCGTATACAGGTATTTATGATATAGACAGCGTCTCAAGCGGTGTCACAATGATTAATAAGTTTTCAAATAAAGGTAACTTAAACTCCATTAGTATATGTAATCAACACGCGTCAACTACCGCTGTTGTTACGTTGTATCTTGACGATGGTCTTGGCAACGATAATTCTGATGTCCACATAATTAACGCTGTGTCGATACCAGCTGGAACAACATTGGTGCTTGACGGTAACGTTAACTTTAACAACGACACGTACGATTTAAAAATAACTAATACAGGTGGTGTACCGCTTTCTATAATAACAAGGTAATGGAAAACATAAGTAAACACATAAGCTATAAAGAAGCTACTCGTAGCAACACGGCTCTGCGTAGGGGTATAGAAAATATACCAGACGTAGAAGAGTTAGAGAACATGAAAGTTATAGCTGAAAAAGTATTTGAACCGCTAAGGAAATGGGTTGGAGGTCCGATTAAAATAAATAGTTTCTATAGATCGCCTGAGTTAAACGTGGCGATTGGAGGTAGTAAAAAATCCCAGCACTGCCACGGTCAAGCAATGGATATCGATGATACATATGGGCATAGAAGTAACGCTTCAATGTTTCACCACGTAAGATACAACATGGATTATGATCAGATTATTTGGGAATTTGGTGATGATAAAAACCCAGCGTGGATTCATATAAGCTATGTATCAGAAGAAGAAAATAGACACAGGTGTCTTAAAGCTGTAAAGAAAAACGGTAAGACACATTACGAATTAATGTAAAGAAATAATGGCAGATTTAAAAGTAACAATTACCGAAGATATATCCTTAAACAATAAGTCTAGAGGATCGACAAACAGTTTAACTATTACAGGGATTAACCACACTGTGGATAGAATAGTAACATGCCCAGCGAGTCAAACAACTACTATAGCCACGTTCAACGCTAATGTGTACGGCGCGGCTAACGCTGTTGACTTAGAGGATACAAAGTATATTCGAATCACTAACTTAGATAGTTCTAACGCTATTGAGTTAGCTGTGGTTGGAGCCGCTACGTTGTATCAAGTCAGTGTAGCCGCTGGTCACTCACATATATTAGGACCTCCAGATGATTGTATGTTAGCAGAGGCAGATACATCACCTTCGTTTGGAACTATGGCTGACTTAGCGAGCATACAGGTTAACCCGGGAAGCAACGCTGTTAAAGTTGAAATGTTTATAGCAGGCGCGTAAGTACTGCTACAATAAAAAAAAGGGGAGCCTTTCGGTTCCCCTTTTTTGTATCCGGTGGTTTAGGTTATGTAACCTCACACGATCCACCTGAGCAAGCTAGCTCACCAGAAAGATCTGTATTATCCTCGGTCTCCATTACATTTGATAAGTCAACAGTATCTAGTGACTTAACCATTTCATTAAATTTAGTTTTAGTAATGTCCTCAAATGGAGCTTGAGTATATGTACCACCGTTGTATGGTAGAACAGATAAACCGTTATAGTATTCTCTGTTCTTCCACATCCACTCACCAGCCTCATCCCACTCGTTAGCTTTTAAACTAATTGTGGCAGAAACATTGTGGGTGTTTGAACCAGCCCTATGACCAGGCGATACCCAGTCGGTTGATACTTTCTTTACTCTCTCAAGTAAATCAAACGCAGACTCAGTTCTTACAATACAACCATCAGGTGCCGCTTGCGGTACACTGATCACAGCTGTATCATGAGGTCTGAAGTATTCGTCTTCAATCAACTCAGGGTGGTTCTTAACTAGATAAGAATAAATAGCTTCGTTCTTGCCAACTCGTAGTCTACGCACGTAGTGCTTGTTGTGCCAAGCGTGTATACCAGATGATGTACCTAGTACTAGCGATGTGGTGCCTGCTGGTTTAACACACGTTGTACGCGCTGCCTTGTTGATACCAATAAGCTTAGCAACTCTAGTGTTTTCACGCTTAACTATATCAGCAGCTTTTTTCATATCAAGATTCATAACCTTGTTAGAGCCGATGCCTGTCATTGATACACCAATCAAAGCGTCTTTCTCAGTTGTATCTTTCCACACCTCACGTAGATAGTGGAAGTCTGTGTAACCTGCTTGTAGCGTACCTATGAAGGCAGCAACTTTAACTCTGGCATTTAAATCATCTTGATCAACTATATCTGATACGTTAACCTCACATAGGTTACAGAACTGATAAGGACGAAGAGCAATCTCGCAACACGGGTTTGTTCCCCAGTCCTTATCATTGTTTAGATATATACCAGGCTCGCCAGCTCCTGATGCTTCAACTCTTTTCCACAGATCCATAAAGAAGTTCTTCTTAACTTTATGTCTCATCAACACAGCGGAGTTATTAGCTCTACCACGTTGCGGGTTAAGTTCCCACCAGTTACCTGACTTACATGATATCATTTCTTCATCTGTAGCACTAAATAAAGATATAAGTGCTGCACGCCTAATACCACCAGCAAGCACAGCGTCTGCAATATGGCAAATAATGTCATGAACTTCGAGGCTAGTGAGTTGCGTTCCATCTTCTTTGTTATCTAATATACCTTGAACTTTAACTAAGCATTCTTTGAGTGGCTGTGGGCCAGGAGCTTTACCTCCTGACGTCACTAGCCTTGCGCCTTTAGGTCTAATGTCTGAGTAATCAAATTTTACTTTAGAACATCTGCGACCACCAAGGTACGATTCAATAAGCACTTTAACGGCATCTGCCCAACCTTCAATGCTATCACCAATTACAAAACGCCTGTGTCGCTTTTCAAACGGTTTAATGATGTGTGGTAGTCTTCCAACGTGGTGCTGCTGCACTGAATAACCCACCCCACAGCCTGAAAGAAGTAAGAACATAGTCTCGCTAAAGCTATCAATGTGGTCAATAGGTAGGTAACTACAGTTATACAACCTGTTCGGAGATATTTCAATGGGCTTGCCACTAAACTGGAGTGAACGCATTGACGGTAAAACTTTTTTATCATATACATATTTATAAGCTTCGTTTATTTGATCTACTAGTTCAGGATATTTCTTAACGTGCATCTCTAAGTTACGCGTAACTAACTCCTCCCATGTCTCTCTTCTGTTAAGCTCAGGTATATACTTCGCATACTTCATATGCACTGTAATATCTGATAAAATATCTCTGCTAATCTGACTCATTAATTCCTTTTAAAACTGTTAAACATATATCTATAAACGGTAGGTATAACACGTGGTTATTCCTATCCTCTTGTTCGTAAGACCTAAATCCTACTATTATACCTGGGTAAAACCCAATACTTAATTCCCAATTCATTGTTTGCTTTTTATTAGTTCTACAACTTTATCGCATTCCTTCTGATTCTGGGGTTTATATAAAGTCACAGGCATATTGTGTTTATTAATGTATTTCTTAAACATTTTCCAACGCATAGGAAAACTTTCATTTGCCCTGCCCTTTGTTTCAATTATAAAACCCTCACCGATGAAATCAGGAGTGTATTTGATAGGTAATATTTTCTTTTCTCCGCGATTTACCATATCGCCTTTACCGTTGCTCTGGCGTTCGTAACATTGTATCTCACACATAAATCCTTCTTGAAGAACAAATGTCTCCGGCTCGTACTCGGCTTTGATCTTAGCTTTCTTTAGTGCTTGATACATATAACGCTCAAGACCCGAGGCGAAGGTTATACCGTCATAGGTAACCTTCTTTGACCTTACTGGACCTCGTTTCCTGCTTTTCGTTTTATGAGTTTTTGAACGGCCCAACGATTTCGTCTATTAATTCACGAGCTGTTTGTATATATAGTATTGCATCCATAAGTTCCTCTTGAACATCGTTAAGATAACCGTCAAGATGTTTGTGTCCACCGCGCATTTCAGCATCTAATGTACGACCATACTTTTTAAAACCTTCATCAGATCGCTGCATAAACTTTTCACATACGCGTTGTACCACTGGATCGCGAAACGTCATAATTACTTTTTTATTAGACGACTTTGAGTTCATTATTTCTCTATCACTCATAACGTATCTTTTACAAATGTCCCGTTAATCATCTTACCCGTGCGCTTACTGATAACGTCGTATGCTTGATCAATACAAAGCTCAATCGACGTGTCACCTAATCTAGCTAAGTTTGTAAGCACAACAACCATATCACCAATAGCGTCTATAAACTCAGCTTCATCTTGCTTTAATATAGCTCTGCCAAGCTCACCAGCTTCTTCCATGAGTTTTAAGTATTGAGTTTTAGTATCACCTTTGTCATACAAACCTCGTTCATCTGCCCACGTTCTGATTAAATCAAAACGACTATGAAGATGCTCACGTTTATGGCCACTCATGTTTAACGCGCCCGTAGTTGTTCTACAGCATTCGTTGTTATCAAAGTACCTAGCAAACGCCTTATTATATACGTAGCACCTATCGTTATTATACATAGATGTTTTTACGTTTTCCATAATCCACCTAATAGAGTCAGGGTCAATACAGCACCTACCGTGATCTGTCTCCCAACTCATACCGATCTCATCCATAAGCCTACCTTTAAGCTTATTTACTGGGCATGGAAATGTAGTTGTTTGTTCTGTTATGTTTATATTCATTGAATTTAATTCTTGTTTTATAGGGTTTAAATCTTTATACAGTTTACGATCTACTTTGTAGCCATATTCTTTTTGTAGCTCTATCTCCTTGTGAGATATATAACAAATGTCGTCGGACATGTCTAGTATTTCATATTCATCTTCTGTATAACCTTGCTGACGTGTAACTCTTTCCTCCAGGTTATTTGTTACACCAATCTTTTTACCTGGTATGTGGTATATACAATATGTCATTTTGCTTTACTAATAGATATAACATCTACCGACTTCATGTTGACACTACAAACCTTATTGTTTTTTGTAGGAAACGTGTGGTGCATATGGCTACCGTCCTTAAAAAAAACCGTAACGTCTCTAGTTTTTTCTACACCGTCAAGAAAGTGTAAGCAAACAGCATTATTACCCTCTGGTTTTACAAAGGTTTTTTCATCCGCTAGTGTTATACTGACGTGAGTAGTATCCTGCGCTAAACAACAGCTCACTGTAATCCAGAATAAAACAACGAATATGTATGTTAGTTTATTTTTCATAGTTTATTATTATATAAGTGTAAATTATGTGCGTAATGGTAATACTCACCTACGTCAATACCAAGCTCGTATGCTACAAGCATTTGTAAGTTAGCAAAACAATACTGATCGTTACAGAAGCCAAACCATAAATCGTTTGATCGCATAACTACAGCCATGTTAAGCTTATTAGTTTTAGGCATTATCGTAAACTGTACAGCGTAAGTACATGGCGTATCGTTATCGTATGCGTGTATTTCCTTACCATCATATATCGATATAGCAGCTTGTCTAGTAGATTGTAGATGGTGCAACTCGTTAGATAACATGGTTATAACTTTCTCAAGCTGATCGTTACGGTTCCATTGCCAGCCATAGTTAGAGTTAACGTTACCATCTTCATCGGCCATACGTTTCCATATTGGTGGTACTTTACCATACAAATCACCTAGCTTATGTATACTGCGATCGCCCGATAAATACCACTGCCATTCAGCTTCGGCATATTCTCTGTTCCACTCACGCTCTTTGTTTAGTATAAATATATCACGCGGTTGTTCCATGGTAAAGCCTACATTGAATAAAGCTTTAGTATCACCAAACTCTATACCATTACATCTGATTTCGTTTAGGAAATAAGTAAAAGCAGAGTCCGCATTGTAAAATCTATTTTTCATATTTATCGTAGTAGTATTTATAGTATTCGTAAACTTTAGCCATAACTTCTTCTCCTGTGTATGTGTTAGGATCAACGCTTGATTTGTTGTTGATTTTTATATCAATAGTCCAATCATCTTCTGAATCCCATATAGGAGAAAAACCAACGACTATACTGTTGTTCATACACCAAGCAACGTGCTTCATGTTATCATCAGTATAAGGTATTGATTCGGGTGCTCTACCTAAACCTTTTTTCTTTTTCTTTTTCTTATCGTTTATTCCCATGGCATAGCTTCTTGTTCAGCAACGTCCGCCATCATAGGTACAAAACTACCAGATCTAGGTTCCCACGTAAAATGAGCTTCAGCTCCGTTCTCACCTAGGTTTTGGAATTTAACCTTGAGTACCTTCGCTTTAACCGTTTTATTTTCGTAGTCAC
>Ga0208767_1000109_pt1 | contig 54764 bp, 61 predicted proteins | sample VirMetDEL_Mar_21_FD_184514 | JGI IMG/M metagenome (GOLD analysis project Ga0208767, IMG submission 184514) | Aqueous microbial communities from the Delaware River and Bay under freshwater to marine salinity gradient to study organic matter... | ecosystem: Environmental > Aquatic > Marine >...
ACTGATTTTCTTGACATAGGCCCCCTTCGCTCCCTTGCCCGCGGTCAGTTTCCAATGCACCGTGCCGCTCCATACGTTCTCGCTCATGCTGGTCGAGCTGAGTGCTGTTTCAACGAGCACCTGGCCGGGCTTCAAGTTGAGTGCCGCTTGCTGATCCTTCTTCGATGAAAAGTTGATCTTCCGGCTGAGCATGGTCCCGGGTTCAAGCGGCTTACTTGCTTTCTCGACGGCCTCCATCGCTTTCTTTGCGCCGGGTAGCGGGTTCAGCTTCCTCATGGAGTCGTTCCACTTCCCGTAATAGGTGTTCCCCGTGTACATCCTGATGTGGTCAATGTCGATTTTCTCGACGCCGTCCACTCCTGCCGTTGGCGTGAACTCGTTCATGAGCTTATTCATCTCCGAAGTCGAGGCCCAGGGTTTGACCGCTGGTGGTGGCGGCGGTGTGCCTCCAGGGATGTCGTCAAGCTGTAGGTAGGCTCCCAGTTCAGAGAACTTGACCGTGCCCTTGCCCTTGGTGTCGAACTTCTTGATGGCCTCCGAAAAGTTCTTCTTCTTGGTGACCTCATCGACCACTTCCTTGTGGTATTCCTTGAGGCTCTCAGGGAGGTCTTTCGCCATGCTGGCCAGGGCCTTGGTCTTCCCCTGCTTTGCCAGGGTAGTGATCTTCTTCGCCAAGGTGGCCTGGGTGTCCGGATCGTGTTCCAGCACCTCCTGCGCGAACTGTTTGAGTTTGGGCGACGGTGGCAGGGTGGCGATGTAGGCCTTCAGCTTGGTCTTGTCCTTGAGCTTGGCCAGCTTCTTCAGTTCCTTCACTGCCGCCTTGTTCGATTCGACCTGTTTCTTGTTACTGCTGACGAAATTCGGTTCGGCCGGGAAGGCCGTCGACGGAGCATCCGGCAGGACGAGGTTCATCGGGTTGTCGATGGTCTCGTCTCCCTGGGTGCCGCCCGTGGGGAACGGTTCCATCTCTCCCGGCTCAAAGGTGCCGTCGATCAGGGACTGCTGCAGGGCCTTCTTATAGGCGTGGGTCTTCTTCTCGTAGTAGTTGCCCTTCTCCCAGGTCGCGATCTTGTCGAGCTTGGTCGTGTCGCCCGTTTCATAGGCCTCCTTCGCCGCCTTCCAAATCTTATTCACCTTGGCCGTGGCGTGCGCGTTGGTCCACTTGCCCGGCTTCGGTGGGTAGCCTGGGACCGGCTTCGGTGCTGGTGCCTTGGGTCCGGTCGCCTCGGGTGCCGGGGCAGGCTTGTTGACAGGCTGCTCAGTCTTGGGCTTGTCCGGCAATGCCTTGGCCTCCAAGTCGGCCTGCCACTTGGCGATGTTGTCACGCCGCTTCTTCAAGCGATCGGTCATGGCTGCTTTGTCGGCCTTGGTCCCGTGGCCATACTTGTCGACCACCTTCTTGATCTGGTCGTCACTCAGGCTTGTGACCTTCTTCGCGGACTCGATCAACTGCAGGTCGGTCATCTTGCCGTATACCTTGGCTGCCCACGGGTTCTTCGCGGGGTCGCGCATGTCGTTGACCTCGTCGGCGTTGTCGTTCCAGTCCGCGCCCTTGCTGGCCCCCTGAGCGCGGAACTCCAGTGCGCCGCCCACGTCCACGACCTTGATGCCTTCGTCGGTCATCAGGGTGTTGTCGCCCCCGGTGCCGATGCTGTCCCAGTTGGCCAGCCAGGCGTGCGTCACAAAATCCTTCTGCGCTTGGTGGATGTAGTTCGGCGTCTTGAGGCTGTCGCCGATCTTCACCCCGTCCTTCCATTCGGTCGCTACAGCCGCTTCCGAGCCCTCAGTCTTGGCCGGGTGATACTTGGCCACCCCGGCACCGGCCAGGTCGGTCAGGCGTGCGGCCAAGATTTCGTTGGCGGCGTGCTTCGCGCTCTTGGGTGTCTTGACGTAGAACTTCTGCCCGTTCAGTTCCATCTGCTGCCCCATGTTGGACCCAAGTTGCCCGCCGACCACCTTGGCCTGGCTGAAGTCCAGGACGCCGGACTCCGCTGCAGGTGATTCGCTGGGGGCGTCGGTCAGGGCCTCGGCCGTGTTGCCCGCCTTGATCTTGGCGATGGCGAGGGCCTGCGCCCAGGCAACGGCCTTCTGGGTGCTGCTGGGTTTGTCGGTGTTGATCGGGGTGTATTCCTCCAGGGTGGTCAGGTCGCCCTCGGCCTCCAGCTTCTTGATCCAGCCGACCTTGTTGGTTGCCCACTTGGGAGGCCCGCCCTTCTTCCCGGCCCATTGCTCAACGTCGGGGTAGCCGTCGTCATCGGTCGCGCCCTTGTATTTCCATCCAGGCTTCACGCCCTTGGGTTTGATGGTGCCGATCTTGGCTGCAGACTTGTCGGACGTGGTCGCCTTGGGCTTCGGTTCCGGCTCAGGCTCCGCTGCCTGGTCTTCCTCCGTGGTCACCAGGGCTTTGACCTGGTCGGGCTGCACGAACTGCATGTCGCCCGCGGAGTCCTCAAACAGCAGGCCGTCCTGCTCCCCGTCGTTCTCCCATCCGTGGACCGTGCCCCCGACTAGGATGCCGTCGATCTCCGCGACAACCTCGGAACCCTTGCCTGCATCCATCACCTGGTCAGCGGTGGGGTTGTGGTTGGCTTTCTCCGGTGTGACTAGCTCGGATTCAATGTCCTGTTTGCTTGCTTCTTCGACTACGCCCGTCTCCATCGTCTCGACGCTGGACGGTGGCACGTTTTCATTCGTCACCCCGTTTTCGTCCTCGATGACCATCGTGCCATCTTCGTTGATCTGCTTCACCTCACCCTGCAGGCCGGACTCCAGTTCATTGACCTCGTCGCCGACTGAAAGTTCGGTGCCGTCTACGTCGGTGGTCTTGAGCTTGGGCGCAGACTGAACGGCTTCGATCTGGGCCTCCTCGATCAGCATCTCGCCGCCGCCGCCCTTGGAGTCCGCTACCCACGTCTCCGTGGCCTCGTCATAGTCGACCAGGGTGTATTCGGTGTCCCCTTCCCCGGCGATCTTCACCTTGTCGCCGTAGCCAACGGGCGTGCCTGGTCCGACCTTCTTCCAATCACCCTTCGCCTGGTCTCCCTGGGCCTTGCCGTTGCCCTTCTTCTCGCCGCCCTTGCTGGCGTCCCCGGCTCCCGCGTGACATTCCTTGTTCGGCGAGATGAACCCGTCGCCGCAGGGAACCCCGCCACTGCCCTTGTCGTCGGCGTTTCTGATGGCCCGTCCTGCGTCGGAATCGCGGCCAGGAGCGATTTGCCCGGTCCCTCGGCTATGCTCAGGCTCCAAAAGGCCCCGATGCCGCAGAAAGCGATTCTTGCGGGCCTCGATCCAGGACGCCACCGGGGCCGTGGTGTCCCCTTTCTGAAGCCAGGTCGCGAACTCGGCGGCTTTCATGGAAGTCACCCCGCCAATGCGGGCCGGTCCCAGGCCGTCAGAGAATGCGGCCGTGTAAGCCTGGACGGCCATCTGCCGGGACGGGAACCCGATCATGGCCTTGCCCTCGTCATACTCCCCGGTCATGGGGTGGATTTGGTCGATCACGTAGACGTAGGGTGCCTCGAAATTGTCGAACAGGTAGCAGTCGAACGGTTCGCCGTCTGCCGCCCGGTGCCCATTGATCCGGCCGTAATAGGTCGGCATCTGGACAGACCATGCTTCCCCGCGGTGGTCGGTGCCTGACCTGGTCTCGCCTGGTAGGTATTCGATCACAATGCCCAGGCCGTGAAACGGGAACCGCATCCCGTCCCTGGTCAGCTCGACCGCTGGCCCTGGTTGGGGGCCTCCCCGGTTCGTCAGGGCGGTCAGCACGTCGCCGATGAACTGGAAGCCTGGTCCCAGGGACTTCAGCAGGGCGTCCTTGAACGGGTCGTCCAGCTTGATGGTGGCCTGCAGGTCGTCGTTGAATCCCAGATCGGCCTTCTTCACCTCCTGGCCCACCTTGATGATGCCCAGGCGTTCGGCTTCGTCACGGTCGACATCCATCACATCCATGCCACTGTTGAAATCGAACGGGGGATAGGGTTGGCCGAAACGGCTGATCTTGGTCCAGATCGGATCATTCTTCAGGGCGATCATGCGGCCGTTGTAGAGCTTGCCCCCTGCAGCCCTCCACCTGCGCGGCCAGTCACGCGGCTCGAAACGGTCTTCGGCGCGGAACAGCTCCTGCGCGGGCCATAGGTCCAGCACGGTCTCGTCCTGGCCTTGTTGCCAATAGCCGTAGCCTCGGGCCATCTCGGTGTTCGTCTTGATGATCAGGTTCAGCCGCTGGTCGGATGACAAGTCGCGGATGGTGCCCTTGTGTTCGCCGGGGTCGTAGCCCATGCGGGCGTGAATGTCCTTCAGCTTGGCGCGGGCCGTGCCGATGTCCAGGCCTTCGGTGTAGACCCCGGCCGGTGCGCTTGGGTCGAGCTTTTGCTGCGGGGCCAGGATGTCGTTGATCACCGCATCCAGCTCCTTCAGGTAGGCCGCGTTCGCCGTGCGTGCGCTGAACCTGGCGCGGGCCTTCAGGGATGCGTCCAGCTTCTCCAGGTCTGCACTCGACAGGGTGGTGGGGACGATCCGCTTGACCTTGGTGCTGTCCAGGGCCTCCTCGAAATCAACAGGCTGGTCGAACAGGTTGCTCATTGCGTCAGATCACCGCCTGGTTGTCTCCCTTCCACATGCTGGTGCGTGCGACGATGCTCGGTTTCGGTGAACCGATGACCTCGTCCTCGGGCGTGATTGCTTCCTCGATCTCAAAGTCACCACGCGCCACCGCCTGCAGCAGCATACGGCCTTCCCTGGCTGCGTCCTTGCGGACACCGTCGGGGTCGATGATCACGCCACCGGCTCGGGACATGATCTGCATGATGATCAGGGCGACCACGGCGCGGATCAGTTTGCTCGGGATGGTCAGGCCGTCCTCCAGGGTGAACTGCTTGGCGATGTAGCCTCGCGCCTCGTCCACAACGTCGGTGATGGTTTCGGCAATGGGGTCGTCGTCTCCGACTCCCACAACTGCCGCACGAAACGCGCTCAGTTCTGCATCGCTGAGCTGCCTTTCGATGTCCGCTTCGGTAATCGTTCGCCAAGCCATGGCTACACGGAAACAGAAAAGGGGCACCCCGTCAATGCAGGGTGCCCCGTGATTCAGGTCCAGGGTCGTTTACGACGCCGAGACGGTGAGCAGTTTGCCCGCAGGGGCGTTGATCACCTTGATGTCCTCGGACCAGTCGAACTTCGCGATCTCCACACGGCCGTCGTCGCGGTCGTAGGAACCGGGCACCATGTATTGCCCCGCCAAACGGAACGTCTTCATGAAGCTCGGGTCACGCCGGGTCGGGGACTCGCGCCGGGCGAAGATCAGGACGGCCGCATCGAGCAAAAAGCTCATGCTGGATGCCTTACCCTCGGCAGCGGTGTCCTCTACCATGTAGCTGCAGCGGACCTCGGGGTTGCCCAGGAGCAGACCGGAGGCCTGTTCCGTGGTCACGTTCGGGATCGCGCTGCGAACCGCGTTGGTGAACCGGGCACGCACCTTGTCGGCGTTCTTGAACAAACGCCAGGCGGTCGCACCGAACAGCACGCCGACACCCATGAGGGAACCGTAGGCTGCGGCCTTGATGACCTCCAGGATCTGTTCGTCGATGTCATCGACAGGGTCCGCGCTGCTGTCCCAGACCTTTGCGCTCGGGGTCAGGGCGGCAACGCCAGCGGCCAAGACGCGCTTCTCATGGGCCAAGGCAGAAACCTCGGCGATCAGGTCAGCACCTTCCTTGATCGCGGACTCAAGCTGCGCCTCTTCCAGTTCCTCCAACTTGTCGACCGGGAAGTCGAGAGCGTGCGGCTCGCAGTTGTAGGTCTGGTCCTCGGCGTCGAAGCTGAGTTCCGTTGCGCGTCCACCCAGGCCACGCAAGGTGTCCGGAATGTGAAAGCGGTGTTTCTCGTCGTATTTCTTGTACCGGCCAACGGAGGTCGGAACCTCCACGGTCGGGGCCAAGAAATCGGCGACCGGCTGGATCGCGGTTTGTGCCGCGCCCTGGGCGTATTCCCGAATGATCGGGTTGGAACTGAGGTCGGATAGTCTTCCCATCGTCTTATTCTTTCGTTCGTGGTTGTTGTCGGTTTGTTGCCGTCGCTAGGTCAGCCCCTGCTTACACGGTGGTGACGGGGGGACCGGCCACGCCGGACAGTCCGACGATGATCCAGCCGACCGTATCGTCGACGTATTCCAGTTCAGCCCGGTCCCCGGCATCCGCGAACTCGATGGTCGCCCATCCGGTTGAGGTGGCAGGGGTCAGGGTTCCGGCACCGCCGTCGACAACCAGCGTGATGCTGAGTCGCTGCCCGGCAACGCCGTCTGCGAGGGTCAGGGCCTCGACCCCGCCCGTGGTCTTGCTCACGTGCCGGTGGGTGACCGGGATGACGAGCGTTGCACCGGCCACGGCGACGTTGCCGCCACCGGGAACAGTGACCTGACGAGGGTCAGGGCGCACGCGGACCAGGGCACCGGCGTCGGCGTCCTTGTCGGCGATACCCGGCGAGAACACTTCCTCGGGGCCGGTTGCGCTGGACGAACGGAGCGCACGCACCTTGCCCTTGTCGGCAGCGGTGGTTACGTCCGCGAGTTCAACGCGCTGGCCCGCCTGGATGCCGTCCTTCGCGACTAGGAACACGTTGCGGTTGGGGTTGAGCGGCCGAACATCGGACGCTTCATCTTCGCCCAGGCCGTTCTCGACGACGTAGAGGGCGCGGTCACTTTGTGCGGTGGGCAGCAGAACTTCCGGTGTGTTGGCGTCCTTGCGGGACATCTTGACCAGGTAGCTCTCCTTGCCAACGAGGGTCTCACCAGAGTTGACCGGGTAGATGCCCTCCTGCGTGTTGCTTTGGAGTGGATTCATTGGATCTTATTCCTTCGGTTTTTGGTTTCGGGGTTGGTCCCTTCGGGTCTTCCTCTGGGGTGATTCAGATCTGCTCGACGACTTCTTTCTGAGCCATTGCGAACGCACGGCGGTAGGGCACCCGCAGGCTGGCCTGCAGTTCCTTCGCCCGGTTGGCGATCTTGTTTGCATTGGTGGTCGCCTGGGTGCTGGCCTGGTCCTTGGTCAGCTCGGGCGCGGCGGGCCGCTGTTCGCGGTTGTAAACCGGCGCAGGCCGGTTCGCCTTGGTCGTCGGTTTCTTCGCCTTGATGGCCTTCAGGAGCTTGATCGTGCCGGTGCGGTTGGCCAGGAGCTGCCTGCGCATTTCCTGGGGGTCACCGATCACGGATTCATAGTCCTTCAGATCGCGCTCGACCAACTCGTTCAGCATTCCGCTGTTGCGGTTGCGAAGCCGGTTGACGTATTCGTCCTTCTCCTCATCGTCCATGTTGGCGATTTCCTCGTCGGTCGGGTCGTCCTCGCTGTTCATCACCTTGTTGGGGTCTTCTTCTTCCCCAGGGGTGGCCATGTTGGCGGTGGGATACTCAAGCTCCTTCGGGTCTGTCTTGGGCGGCGTGGGTTTCTGCTGCTGCGCCATGTTGGACATGGTGCCATCGACAGCGGCCTGAACCTGCTCGTCGGTTGCCTCTGGTGGGAGACCGAGCAGGGACAGCAACATAGTTCTGTAGTCCATGGTATTTTGGTTCCTTACGGGTTTGCTCGCTCCGCAGTTGGGTTCCACTGAGCGGTTGTCGTTTGACAAGGGCACCATGCCCTTGAGGTTGGGGTCATTGGTCAACGCCAGGCTGTCCAGGCGCAGGGGACGCAGGCGACCATTTCCTGCATCCTCCATCTCGTCGCGCAGCCATACCGGCGACACAAGACGATAGTCTCCGTTCTCGACTGCCTCCCGGCCGGTCTTTGACCAGCGGATGCGTGCCCAGAGTCCATTCGGCCGGTTCTGCATCGCGGTGATCCAACCGGCTGCACGGCTCTCATGGTTCACGTCCAGGCTGAAGTGGTCGAAGTCGACCAGCACGCCTGGGAAGTTGGGTTCCTTGGAGGCTTTTCGGAAAGCGTTCAGCATTGCACCCATCGCTTGTTCGTCGAGTAGTTGTTCGGTGCCGCTCTCTCGGTGGGTGAACTGCCCCTTGGGTGCGATGTGGTACCAGCCGTCTTTCGGGAGGCTGAACCCGTCCTGGGTTCCCTGGTCCCGATTGATCAGGGTGCACTTGCCAGTCATGCAGTCGGACCGGCCTCGGTTGGCGATCTTCCGGTTGCGGAGTAGGGCGCGGGCAAGGCGGGCCTGATGAGATTCGTTCTGTGGCGTTGTGGCGGGCTTGGGCTGTGGTGTGCCCTGGGAACGGTTGCGAAGCCGTGTCGCGCCCGTGGGGACGCCGGAACCGGCCCCCTGGTTGATCGTGGGGGCAATGGAACGGGTCTCCTGGTCCACGGGCTGCGTGATCGACCGGAATCCGGTCGTTCGCTGTGGGCCTTTGAATGCCGTCTTCTTCATGCTTCTGCAGTTTCCATTCCGTTGAACAGTTCGGCCGTCATGGCTCGCTCCATGACCTTTGCGGACTGCGGTTCGGTGTTGATCTGCTCGAGTATGGCGGGAAGCTCGGCCTTCAACTCTCGGAGTTTTTTATCACGTTCACGCACATCGTCAATACGCATTATTGCCTCGATCCGGTTGCGGACCGGCTCCAGGTCGTGCGCCATCGCTTCACCTACCTGGTCTCTTGCGGTGCGTTTAATTCGTTCCCCGGCCTCCAGTTGGCTCGACCGCTCTATGGCGCGGAGTTGGTTCGCAAAGAACCGTTCCAGCTTGGCGGCGGTCTGTTGGTGGCCCTGGGGAACCTCCTTACATACTTCCCGAAACAGTTCCATCGCACGCTTGTTGCGGAACTGCAGCCCTGGGGCGGGGCTGAGATTCGCCCCGGCTTGCGCCGGGACTGGGCTTGGGGCTGCACCGGGGAATCCGCTTTCCATGCCAGGACCGCCCGCCGCGTTCTCCTGACGGGTCAGCTTCAGGCCCGTTTTCTCCGACACCTCTGCGGCGTCGGCCTGCAGTCCTGCGCCCGAAAGTGCGACGACGTTGTCGACCAGCTTTTGCGTGTCCTCCACGTCCTTTGCCGCAAGCTCAAAATAGACAAACGGCTCAGGGGCATGTGGGAACTTCTCCATGATGTGGAGGTCAAGCAGTTGGGACTGAATGATCTCGCTGATCTCTGCAGCCTCCGCAATGGCCAGTTCGTCGAACGTGTCCATGTGGGAATCGCTTTGCCCGCTCCCCAGGCCGGTCGGTTCGTTCAGGACGGTCAGTTTCCCGCTTGTCCCGGCCAGGACAATCTGCTGGTCCTGATAGTCGACATGGTCACGGAACGGGTTCATGCCGCGCTCACCGTCCTTGATGGTGGCAACGGTGGCACCGTTTGGCAGGACACCGCGTGCGTCACTGATCACTTGGTCGGCGAAGTCCTGCCACTCGGCAATGTTCTTGTTCTGGCTGCTGTTCTCCGGTAGCTGGATGAAAATCGGGGGGATGCCAAAGGTCTCGATGAACCCGTCCCAGTCTTTCTGCGACAGGTTCTTGCGCATGTGGGCGATGGCGGCGATCTCGTCAATGGGGTCGTCCACTTCTCGGATCACGAAGCCCACCGGATTGATGGGTACCCCGTTGTTGCTGTTGGCGAGCTTGTCGAACCTCCAGCGGTTGTCAGGGAACCGCTTGCACCAATGCCAGTGTGGGACCGGCTCCAGGTGGTAGGGCAGGCCGTCGTTGTCCCAGTGTTTCTCCAAGTGGCTGAACCCTCGGAACTCCGCCAAGGCCAGGTGGTCGATGGCTTCCTTCAGGTTGTCGATCCCCTCCAGAAGCTCGCGAGCATAGGCTGCTTGGTCCTCGGCCATCTGCTTGAACTGGAACTTCACCCCGGTTGGGTCCAGCACGTCGCTGTTGATCTTGATGTCCCAGTCCAGTTTCTTGATCGCGGCCTGTCTGCGCTTCTTGACCGCTCGCAGGGTGGCGTCCCGTTTCTCGATGAATCTGAACAGCCATTGCAGTTCGGAATACCATCCGCGCTCAGCCGCTTCCAGCAGGTAGCCGACTCGCAAAATGGTCAGGCCACGCAGCGGGTTGAACTGCTGCCGCCAGACCATGAAACGCTTCTGATACAAGTTCACGCTTCAGGGAGTAACATTCGGGGCACAGCGGGTCAAGTGTAGCTTCGGTCCCGCCGCTTGCTCAGGGATCGGCCCCGCCGCCCTGGGGTGCTGGTCGGGATAGGTGGGTTCACCTCGCTCGCAAGGTAGTTGAAGGCCCCGCTCACACCGTCCACCTGGTCGTCGTTCTCGCTGGCTGGGAAGGCCTCCAGCTCCATCTCGAAATCGGGAATCCACGGGCCGCGCACCAGGAACACCTTGCCCTCCTTGGCAGCGGCAAACAGGCTCAGGCACCGGGTTAGCTTGTCCTTGTTCACCTTCACCGATACGCACGGCACCTGGGGCGGTAGGACTTCGACCAGGTTCTGCCGGGCTGCTTCGAATCCACCCACGGCCTCCATCGCGATGACGTGTTCCTCCTGCTGCGCGATCTCGGCGATCTTGTCCCGTGCGACCGGCCAGGTCCACTTGCCCTTGGTGATGCCGAACACGTAGAAGCGGCCGTCCCGGTCCATCGCGCACCTGGCTCCCGCGGTGAAGTCGTTCTCCTCTTTTTCGTCGGTGGCCGTGTCCCAGAAGCGCACCCACCGCAGGCCCTCGATGGGCATCTCGTCGGCGTTGATGTGCTGCAGCCATTCTAGCTTGCAGTAGTTGCCGCCCTTGATCACCGGTCGCTGCCGATACATGGCGGTCCAAATGTAGTCCAGCATCGTGGCTTGGATCAGCTTCAGCTCCTTCAGCGGCCAGCGGTTCGGGTCCAGGGCCTCCCCTGGCTTGCGCCCCATTAAGTCACCTTCCTCAGCGATGGCGGGCAAAATGATCTCCTCCCAAGTCTCGGAGTCGGGGTCGATGTCCGCGTCCTCTAGTCGGGCCTTGATTTCTTCCTGGCGCGACGGGTCAAGGAAGCGGCCGACCAGGTCATCTTTGTGCCAGCGGGTCATGATGATGATCACCACGCCCCCTGGAGACACACGGGTTCGGCCGGTCGACCAGTACCAGTTCCAGATGCGTTCACGTTCGCTTGCGCTGTGGGCGTGCGCGTAGTCCTTGAACGGATCGTCAACAACCAGGACATCGCAGCCTCTGCCGGTCAGTGTGCCCTGGGTGCCGACTGCCAGGTATCGCCCACCGTCCTGGGTTTGCAGGTCGTTCTTTTTCTGGGTGTGCTTGGACAGCCTGCTGTCGGGGAACGTCGCCTTGTATTCGGGCGAGCGCATGATCTCACGGCACTCGACGGCGTGATCCTGGGCGAGGTCGCCCGAGTGCGAGACCATCGCGAACTTGAGGTTGGGTCGCTTGCCCAGTGCCCAGGCCACAAACTCGATGGCGGTCAGGCGGCTCTTACCGTGCCGGGGAGGCACCGAGATGATCACCCGCTTGTGGCCCTTGGCTGAGTTTGGCCCGATGGAATTGAAAACGTCGTGCAGGACTTCGGCCAGGAACTCATGGAAACCGCTGACCTCGTAGGCCGGGTCATGCAGCTTGGTGAAGGTCAGCAGGTCGTTCTGCGCCTTGGTCCGTATCCGGCCTGCCGTGGTTGGGACCGGCTCAGTGGTTGCCGTTCCCGTTGCCATTGCCATTGCCGTTTGATCCGTTCCCGTTGGCCCCTGGTCCGATGCGCCTCGCCCGGTCCCAAGGATTCAGCCCGTGCTTTCGCCGGACTTCTCGCTCGATGCTTTCCTCCAGGACAGCGATCAGGTGCGGGGCAGGCAGCACCTCGTCCAGGCTCGGCGGGGTTTCGATCTCCAGTTGCTTGGGCGCGTCCAGGCCCAGGAGTGCCGCCTCGCGCTCCATCGCCTTCAGAATGACCATGTGCCACCTGGGGTCCGCCAGGCGTTCCTCGTTCTCCACGGATGCGAAGCTCTCCCGGCCCTGGGTTGCTCCCTGCTGCCCCTGGTTGCCCCCCTGGGGCGTTCTGTCCTTCCACCCCTGCTTGGAGGACTTGCGGGGCGTTGTGGACTGTTCCAGGCGAAGCCATGCGTCCCGTTGCAGTTCCTGCAGGGCGACCAGTTGCCGGTTCTTGAAGGTGGTTGTCACATTGACCGCCTGCTGCTTCCACTCGGCTTCGATGAGCTTGGCGTCCTTGGCGACCATCTGCTGGCTGATTGAGTAGTTGCGATTCTCCGCAAGCCATTGCGCCACCGCAGCTTGGGTCATTCCTCGAGCCAGCAACCCGGCGATGACCGGCAGGTCGGCCTTGCGCTGGGCTGGGGTTCGCTTGTGGACTGGGCTGGCCATCGTCTTACAACTATTGCAACAACTACGCGGGCGATCAAGCCAATGGGCGGCACGTGGCCTGCACCTTCCCATCTTCGGTGCCCTTAATCTCCACCTGGATAATCGGGATCGTCTCGCTGTTCACCACCGCAACCAGGCGTTCGCGCATCCACGCACCCACGGGGTTGCGCTCGATCTCCCTGGTGATGGACTCCACCGGGACGCCCTCACGTTCTGCCCATGCCAGGGCGTGTTCGGTTGCCTGCTGGTTGATGGTGCCCAGGACGCGGTTCATGGTCTGCAGGGCCTGCATCTGCATCTGCTGCAGTTGGCTCCCTACATGCCGAAAGCTCGGGTCAGCAAACGGTCCAGGAATTCCTCGCTCGATGCTGGGCTCTCCAGCTTGCGCTTCGCCGCCCGCAGGCTGGCTTGGTGGTGCTTGTTGAGCGGGATCTTCAACAGGATGTCGGACTCGCCCCTTGCTTGCGTGGTTTTCGGCTGTGCCGCTTTTGGTTTCGGTGTTGGTTTGTATCCCTCCCATGAGAATCCTTTCAGTGCTGCGATGCCTTGTCGTTGTTCGTCAGTGAAGGGCATTGCGGCTTGAGGCATCACCCGGTCCAGCTCTGCCAGTCGAGTCGCCAGTTCGATGTCGTTTGCGTCGTGATTGGTCTCGTTCGTGATGATCGCAATCTGCTCCGCTTCCTCGGTGTCGATCTGACCAAGGTCGAAGCACATGGCTTTCTTGAGGCCCACACGGCGCATGGCCTGCAGGCGGTGGTTTCCGTTCACCACCTCCCAAGTGCCGTCCCCCATGTCCCGCACGATCAGGTTCTGCACCTGGCCGTCCTCACGGATTGCTTGCTCCAGGCGTTGGGCCATGAAGGCATCGTCGTCCTTGTAGTTCCAATCGGCCGTGCGGAGCTTGTCCAGGTCGATCCATCGTTGTTGCTCAGTCTGCATTGATCACCTCCAGTGCCTTGAGGAAAAAGGCCTCGTCGTCTTCGATGCCCGCCTCCTGCTTGGCGATGTCCCAGCGGTCGGCCAGTTCCCCGGTCAGGGTGGCGTCGAAGGTGGGGTCTCCCGTGGCTTTGTCCTTCTTCAGTTGGCCGGTGCCTGGGTTGGGTTTGTAGTCCTCGAAAGTCATGGATGCCATCGCGGCCATGTCGTTGATCTGGTCGGGCGTGTAAGGCATCGCGGCCTCCAACTCCCCCATGCCGGTCTCCTTCATTCTGGCGACAGCCCGGTTCAGCTTGATGTCGTTGCTGGGGAAGCGGGTGTGGTTCAGCTTGATTGCCTGGGCGATGGCGACCTCCCGGTTCACCCGGCCCAGGTTGTAGACCCATACCTGCGCCCCTGGGGTCATGAGCTGCAGCCGGTGGTTGCCGTTGCAGACCTCCAGCTTGCCGTCCTCCAGCTCTCGGACCAGCAGAGTCTCGATCTGTCCCAGGGTCTTGAGGGATGCGGCCAGGGTGCCCTGCAGTCGCTCGTTGGTGGTCTTGTAGTTCCAGTCGGCCGGAACCAGGTTTTCCACATGCACGTTCAGGTAGCCCGTGTCATAGGTGGCCTCGGCCGGGGAACATCCGTCTTTAGTGTCGTCAGTCATTGCGCTTGCTCAGTTTCAAGTAAATCAGAGTGCAGACCACGCCGCCCAAGAACTTGCTCCCGGCCTGTCCGGCGCAAAGCATCAGGCTCGGGTCATCGAAGGCCAGGAAGGGGAACACCAGGCTGTCAACCGTGGCGGCGAACAGGTTACTGACGTTCATCTTGAACCACCTGGCTGTGTGGGGGCCGCACATGGCGTAGACGACGGTATTCATGATCATGGCGCAGGCGAACGCGACCGTGCTTGCTAAGGCGATTCGGCCGGCGTCCTGGTTGACCAGGTAGGTCAGCACTGATCCCATGGAGACCAGGCCAAGCATCTTTGCCCAGAGTCCCCGGCTCTCCCATCTGCGGTGCAGGACATCCCGCACCAGCATGTCGAAGGGAATGAGAATCCAAGCGGTCAGGAGCAGGGCGGGCTGACCCCATTCTTGGACGGCCAGATTTGCGCCCAGGATCGCGCCCAGGAAGGCGAGAACCAGGGGGGCCGCTGTGAGCAGGCCCCCCTGGTCGTCCGATTGCTTAGAACGCGAATCCGTCATCCCATCTTGTGGGCTTTCAGGTGCGCCAGGTGGGTGTGGGCCTCTCCCGTGGTCTTGCAGGCTTCGGCCTGGTCGCAAAGTCGGCGCATGTCCTTCACCCGGGCAGTGAAGACACCACCCCCGGCTTCCAGCTTGTTCGCTTCGCTCCGCACCCGCTCGATCTCGCCCTTGAGTTCGTCGGACAGGGCCGCGTCGGCTTTGGAAAGCTCGGGGTCAGGGGTCGGCTCGGTCTCGGCCTCCTGGGTGTCCGGCTCATCCTCAACCTGGGGCTTGTCGTCGGTGGGGTCGTTCTGCACGGCCGCAAGCTCCTCGGTGGGCTGATCGGTTTCAATGTCCGCGTCTCCTTGGGTAGTTCCCTCGGGCTGGGCCGGACTGATCTCGTTCTCGGCATCCGTGGTCGGTGCCGCCTCTTTAGTCTTCTTTTTCTTGCTCATGCTGCTGTCCTTTCTGTTGCCCAAAGGGACCGGACTGGTTCCCCTGAGTAGTGCCGGGCGTTTACCCAGCGGTTCATTTTGTTCATCTCCGAGACCTGCACCGCGTTGGCGAATGCGTAGGACTTGGAAGCGTCGGTCAGCTCTTGGTAGCCCTCGTCGGTCAGTCGCCTCAGCCTGGCATCGTAGAGCGGTCGTTTCTCGTTCACCAGGCGTTGGAACTCAGTCTGCCGGGTGCTGATCGTGTGGAGCCTGCCCGATGATCGGAACAGGAACCCACGGCCGAACTTTCCAGGGGCAATCCAGGATGTCGAGTCGCAGGTCGTGAATCCTGGTTGCATCAGTAGGGTCGGCTGTGTGCAGCCCAGCAGGTGGATCTTCACATTGGGTCGGATGTCCCTGGCCTTGCCGATCATGGACTTGACCGCCGTCTCGATGTGCTTCGGCCCTTTGCAGATGATTCTCAGCTCGGGGATGCTGATCGCGACGTATGGGTATTGCCGGACCAGGTCTCCCCAACCGGTTTCACCTTCTTCCAGGTGCCACACGAAGATGGTCCGCTCAGGTGCCCACCGCTTCGCAAACACGGCTCGGAGCTTGGCCAGGCTTTCCAGGCCCAGGACTTTATGCACATCCATCTCGACAACGGTGCCCTGGTAGCCAATAGCCTCCATGTCGTCCAGGTAGGTGTGGGTATAGGCCTCCAGCTCGTCGTGTGTCCGCTTCACTCCCTTCTCGGCTCCGAACATCATCGTGAACAGGCCGCTGTCCATGATCCACTCGGCCCCCATTCGCATGAGCTTTTGGTAGGCCCGGCCGTAGGTCTGGGCGTCCCGGCCGCGCACGGTGTTGTAGTAGCTCGTCAGCATGTAGGGGTGGTCAGCCATTGCTACCATCCACATGAAGTTCAGGCTGTCCGCTCCCGCGCAGAACAGCTTCACCGGATCACCTCCACGATGGCCCCGTTCTCCCCGTCCTCCATGACCTCGCAGCGGTCCAGGTCGAACTGGTTGGTCAGCCAGTGCGCAATGTGTTCGCACGATAGGGGGCCGAAGTCGCACGGCCGTCCAAATTCGAACTCCAGTTCATTGGTTACTTTGCGGCCGAACTCGATGATCTCGATCTCCCGGTTCGCATACTTTACCCGCTTTTCGACGCGGATGTGGAACAGGTGCCGATGCTCCGCGCAAAGATACTGATGCTGTTCTCGTGCCCCAGGCCAGTTGTGGAAGCCTTCGACCTTAACCGTGGCCACGATGGAAGTCAGGCCGGTGCCGGGGATTTTGTTCGGGTCGGCGTTCATTTCAGCATTGAGTAGAATTCGGCCCGTGCGGCCGGGTCGGCTTTGAACAGTCCAGTCAACGCGCTGGTCTTCATGACGCTGTTCTGCTTGCGGACTCCCCGGCAAACCATGCACTGGTGCTTGGCCTCGATGTGGACCGCCACACCCTTGCACTTCTCAAGGTTGTCCCCGATGGCCTGGGCGATCTGCTGGGTCATCTGTTCCTGGATCTGCAGGCGGCGTGCGTAGGTGTCCACCACGCGGGCCAGCTTGCTCAGTCCGTAGACCTCTCCCTCGGGGATGTAGGCCACATGCGCGGTGCCGGTGAAGGGCAGCAGGTGGTGTTCACAAGTGCTGTGGAACTCGATGCCGGTGCAGACGACCATCTCGTCGGCGTCACTCTTGAACTTGGTGCCCAAGACTTCGGCCGGGTTCTCCCGCATCCCCTGGGTCAGTTCCAGCCAGGCCTTGATCACGCGCTTGGGTGTGTCGCGTAGGCCCTCCCGGTGAACGTCCTCCCCGAGGAACTCCAGGAGTCTCACGACCAGGCTCTCGGCGTCCTGCGTTGGGTGTTCCTCCCAAGGGAAATGCACCCATCCAAGGTCTGGCTCTTTGAGCTTGTCGACCAGGGCCAGGAAGGGCTTCCCAGGGTGCAGCGTTCGCGTGCGACCGCTGTCGATGATGTCATCCACAAAGGCGTCGGCCACTTCAGGTGTGCGGGCGATGTGAATGCCGTGCCGCTCATGCAAAAGGCCCGCGACGATTGCGCCTCCCCTGGGGATGCCGTAGACCATTGGCGTCTGGTCGGCCGGTAGCTTCAGGTGCTGCAGCTTGACCAGGAGCTGATCCAGTCGCTTGTTGATGTCGGCCCAGGTCAGGACGTTGATTACAGGACTTTTGTCAGCTTGTGCGTCTGCACGCTCAGTTTCCATTGCGGGTTCTCCAGGCATAGGTCGATGCAGTGTTTCAGGTTGGCGGGGTCCGGCTGGTCGCCGGTGAACATGGGGGACAGGTAGTAATGGTCGGCCTCCAGCTTGGCCTTGTCCGGCTCAGGCACTCCAGGCTGTCCGGTGTGCCGGACATAGCGCAGTTCGTGAACGTGGCCCTTGAAGTTCTTTGCGACGACGTGGTCGGCCACCTTGGGGCTGCACGCGACGTGGTCCAGGACTAGGTCACCGATGGGCTGGCTCCCGTTTGTCTCGAGGGCCTGCTTGTATCCGGCAGCGCGGAACAGTTCGACCGTCTCTGCCTTGAGTTGCAGCAATGGCTCTCCCCCGGTCCAGACGATCCACTTCCCAGGGTGCTTGCTGATTTCCTTCAGCAGTTCCTCGTCGGTGAACTCCCGGCCGCTGTTGAACTCCGTGTCGCAAAAACCGCACGCCAGGTTGCAGTCAGCCAGTCGAATGAAAATCGACGGGTGCCCGGCTCGGAATCCTTCGCCCTGCAGGCTGTAGAAAATCTCGCTGACCTTCATCGTTTCCAGGGCCTCCAGGCTGTCGCGCTGTTCTTCTGGTCTTCGTAGAGCTTGATGCTTTGCACCCAGGCGCGGCCGTCAGTCTCCTGGGACACCAGGGCGGTGAAGTTGTCCAGGAACCACTCGGCCAGGCCTTCACAGGAACAGTCCGTAACAGTGGTCAGTTTCAGGAAGCTCAGCGGGGTGCCCTCGTTCCAGTTGCCCAGTGGACCGATCAGGGGATCGGTCTCGTTCAGAACCAAGGCGTGGTCAAAGTGCTTCTCGATGTATTGCTTCAGGTAGCCCAGCCCGCCGAAGTCGACGACGAAACCGCAGGCGTCCCGTTCCTTGGCGGCGAACGTCACTTCGATGCTCCAGTTGTGGCCGTGGATGAATCGGCAATGCCCGGCATGGTTCGGTTGCCGGTGTCCAAACGGTATGTCGGCGAACAGCTTCGTGCAGGTGATGATCGGCTTGTCATTGTCTTGCATGGTTCGGTTGTATCAGGTCGCCGGGACCAGGGCAAAGAAAAACCCGCCTACCCTGGGGAATGGGTAGACGGGTTCGGGGCTGTGCCCTTTGCGCCTGGAAAGTGCTATCCTCCCAGGCTCCTCATTCTGGTCAACAGGCATCCGAAGGCCTGCTCGATAGGGAGGCCGACAGTCAGTTGGGTGTGGGCCTTGTAGAGTGCCCACAACTGGCCGTCGCAGGTGCCCAGATAAAACGCGGTGTGCACTGCGTAAAGGACACGGCCCGACTCGTCGAACTTGAGTTTGACGGTCGGGCCGGTCTGCTCGGAGTAGGCTTCGAACTCCGTGATCAGGTCAGCCTTCTCGCTTTTTGATAAGAACGGTGACATTCTGGCTTTGCTCGTAGAATCCCTCGCCGACCAGATAGCGCATCGCGTGGCCCGCCCAGCGGCGGCTGTGCCCCGGTGCTTCAACCAGGCAAACGTCCTCGTTCTTGACCTTGCCCAACCGGGCGACCATGTAGCCGCCCGGTCGTCCGGTTCCGATTTTGACGGTGTGATCAACTTTCATGTGTTGCATGTTCATCGTGGTGTCGTGTTCTGAGTTGCGTTTGATTACTTGGCGGCGGTCTTCTTCGTGACCTTCTTCGTGACCTTGGCCGGGGTGGCGTTGGCCTTGCGATAGGAACCCTTCAGGCCCTGTTTCTTCATGTGCCAGGGCATGGAGCGCACCACCACCTTGGTCTTGTTCACGTCGCCGCCGAACTGCTTGACGACTGCCTCCGCGATGGCCTGACAGGTGTGCTTGCCCTCGGCCAGCATGGACTTCATGAGGGCGACCTTGCCGGTGCCGCGCTCGGCGATCTTGGTCTTCGGGGTCAGGCCCTTCTGCTTCAGGTGCCACGGGCGGCTGCGGGCGATGGTCAGGTTCTGCTCCAACGTGCTGTCGGGGAAGTTGCCCAAGGCCTTCTCGGCGATCTGCCGGGCGGTCAGCCCTCCCTTCAGAATCAGGCTGTCAATGTAGGCGGTGCGGCTCGGTCCCTTGTCTTCAGACTTGGGCTGTGCGGGCTTGGACTTCTTCTCGGCTTTCGGCTTCGCGGCCTTGGCCTTGGACGCCTTGGCGGGTGCCTGGGGCTTCGTGGCGGGTGCCTTGAACATCTTGGGCTGCTCCTGGTATGCATACTCGCCCGACATCTTCATGGTTGCCTTGAAGGCTTTGCCGTTGGGTGCGCGGAAGATGCAACCGAACGGCTGCTTCAGCATCTTCTCGATGACAACCCCGGCCTTCTCCGCGATGGGGTTCAACGGCTTTTGGTAATCGTTGATGTCTTCGTACTGCTTCTCGTCGGACCAGCGTCCGGCCAGGTATGCCATTTTGTCTCCCGCGTTCTTGTAAAAGGTTGCGGCCTCTGTAGTGGTGTTCTTGTTTTTGCTCATTGTCTTGTCTTGTCTTGTGGGGTTTTTGGTTAGTTGGTTGTCGTGAATCCTCGCAGATAAAGCCACACGGCTTCCTCAAGGGTGAATCGCTTGATTGCAACGCATTGCTTCCCGCCAAGGAAAGCGCGCCAGGTCGTTTTCTCTCCGCTGCCGGTGCGCTCGAAATACACGTCGTTGGCCCGGTTGTACCAAGTGCCGTTTTCGTGTCTGGTGAGTTCAAGGTCTCCTTCGTCGGTGCGTATTGTCGTTGTCATTGTGGAAGCACCTTCCCACTCCAGGCCCAGGCGTCAACAGCTACGCAAACAGTTTTTTCAGGACCATCTGGGCGGTGATGTTCCCGGCCTGCTTACTGGTCATGTCCTCGGCCTCCCCGGCGATGACCTGACGGATCACCCCGCGTTTGGATTCCAGGAGGTCGTCGATGACCTTGTCGATGTCGAAGGCTTGAAGCCAGATCGCGGTCACGGGCCTGGTCTGCCCGATGCGGTTCAGCCGGTCCTCGGCCTGGTCCGCGTCTCCTGGGGTCAGTGGTCGGTCGTGCAGAATTGCGTAGCAGCCCGCGGTCAGGTTGATCCCGACTCCTCCCTTGTCGTGCGTGCAGACGAATGCGGGAAGCTGTTCGGCTTGGAAGTCATCGACCACCTTCATGCCGCCCTTGTAGTCGCCGTCGAAGCAGGGCACGCCCAGGGCCTTCGCGATGGTCTTCGCGCTGTCCTTGTAACTGGTGAAGATCACCGGCCGGTGGTTCTGTTCCATGATCTCCCCGGCCAGCTCCAGGGTGGTGTCGATCTTGGCCTGGCTCGCGGCCTTGCGGATAAAGGTCATAAGGGCGAGTGCGCCCCCGGCTGAGTCGATAGTCCCGGCCGCAACGCGCTTCTGGTATTCGGTCTCGGCCTGGCGGTAGATGGTCTCAAACTCTTTGCGCATCTTGGGTGTCACTTCGACCTGGGCGATCTGCCGGGTCTTGGCCGGGAGGTCCAGCACGTCCTCCTTCATGCGCTGCAGCAGAACGGGCTTGATGCGTCGATGTAGCTCGGCCGTGTTGGATGCGCCCCCGGTGTCCCAGACTGAACGCGGGTTCTTAGTTCGCTGTTTGCACTTGCCGCAAGTGATCTCTTTTGTCCTGAAATTGTATCGCTGCCGGTTGTGGTTTCCGCATGGCTTGCATGACCATGTTATCCAACCATCCTCGACCGTTGCCCGGCCGTAAGTCACCTGCTTGGCTCGACAATACTTCTTCTCAAACTCGCGCTTGTTGATGGAAAGGGGATGCCCTACCGCCCGCAGGAGTGGGAACAGGTTGACCGGCTTCCCGTTCTTCATGGGTGTGCCGGTCAGCAGAAAGGCGTATTTTGCAAGCCCAGCAAGGGCCAGGAATCGTTTTGTGCGCTGGCTGGCTATGTTCTGGGCGAAGTGGGCCTCGTCTGCGATCAGAACGAATTCTCGCTCCCTGGCGTTGCGCTGGGGTATCTTGGCCCAGGAGTGGACCGCGACGACCGGGTGCGCCACCTTCTCGACTTCCTTGCGCCAGTTGTCGATCAGGCGGGCCGGGCAGATCACGACGGTGTGCAGGCCATCGCGTTTGTAAAGGATGCGGGCAGCGACCAAAGCTTGCCTTGTCTTGCCCAGGCCCATGTCGTCGCCCAGGATTCCCTTGCGGACTCCAAGCAACCAGGGGATTCCAAACCGCTGGTGCTCGTAGAACCCATTCCCGTCTGCCTGGGTCTCGTTTAGCGTGGCCAGCACATCCGGCGATTCGTCGAGCTTTGCCGCCTGAAGGACTTCGTTCAAGTCGTCGGTTTGCTTCTGCACCGCGTCGTTGAAGTCGACCGCCCAGGATGCATCCCCAAACTCCGTGGCGACATCCAGGACGGCGTCCATTGGATACTCCCACACGTTGCCGTTGAAGTTCCGATACTGCCGGAACCGCCCAGCGAGTCGTCGCGCCCTGGCGACCAGGTCGGGAGTCGGGTCAAAGGCGACGGCCACCTTGCCATCCTTGAGGCAAACTACCGCCGCCATGTCAGGCGCAGGAGTTTGCCGCACCAGTCAAACGGCGCGGCGATGGCGATCATCATCCACATGATCAAATAGAACAGGAACCAGTCGAAGCGGCTCCAGTGCGCCCCATAGTTCTCAATCGCAATGCGGTCCTCTGAATCGTTGGGGTCGTAGCGGTGCTTCATCGTTGCCTCCGTGGGCAGGTTGTTTTCATCATAGTGTTCCTTTCTCGTTGTCTTTGTCTTGTAACAAGGGTCTTGCATGAATCTGCCACGCGCTCGGACTCACTACAAGTCCCGCATGTGATGCACTTCTCGGCGTTCATTGCACGGCCTCCTTGAACTCGTCGGTGAATTCCCCGGCGTCGGTGAACACCGGACCGTCCTCGTCGCCCAGGCTGAACCAGAGCGGATACGGGTCGCGGCTGTTGTAGTGGGTGAACACTTCGACGGTGTAGCCTTCCCGGTTGTAGATCCGCAGATTTTCGACGGACAGGTATCCGGTCGCCGGGTCTTGCATGATGTGGAACCCGGTCCCTGGGGCGTCGTGATCGAAGCCCAGGCCCTCGGGTGCCATCTGGTCATGGATCTTCAGGCAGAGCTGGCCCAGGCATTTCAACAGCTTGGCCTCGTTGAATAGGTCGCGAGGCAAAACGCGGTGGTAGTTCATACGGGTTGATCCTTTCTCCATTCGGCATGTTCCAGGGCAAGGCGCACGTCGGTGCCCTGGGCGATGTCCTCGGCCGCGATGCGTCGGGCGTGCGCGGTCTCGCGGGATGCACGGGCAAGGTCCGGCCGTCCGGCTTCCTCCTGCCGAGCCGCCATTCGTTCGTGCAGAGCGGCGGCGGCTCGGCAGTGGGATTCGTAGAAGTGGGTTCGCTGTGTTTTCATTGGTCGCATTCACAAAGGCCCTGGTTCGGTGGGCAGTCGCATTCGTTGGGGCACCCGCACCTGTAGCGGGCGAAGAACTCCGTGCAGGCTTTGCACTTTGCCGGTGCTTCGTCCTCGGCATAGGCCGAAGGGATGCGCTCGCCGGTGTGGGCGCAGTACAGTTCGGCGTCCTCCCAGTTTATTGCGCACGCGACTACGCGCCAGCCGTCCCGGTGCTTGTTTTTGATCGAGTCGATGATCAGGCGCAGCTCCTCGCGAACGGTCTTGAAGGATAGGGCCGCTCCGTCATCGGTTAGGAAGTAGAGCGGGTAGCCGCCCGGCCAGGCGAATTTCTCGGCTCGCAGGGTCGCCTTGAGGTCGGCCACGGTTTCAATGTGCGTGTGGGTCATTTTGTAGTTCGGCCGGACTGCCTTCGACAGTCGTGGCCCCCGCGTGTCGTACAGACCGCCGTCCGCTTCGCTGGTGATCAGGTGCCTTGGTAGACTCACCGCCCACCTCCCGCCGCCTGGAACCGTCGTAGGTAACGCAACGTCGCCGCCTTTCGGTGGCCGCTCGGACCACCGTTGTGTATTCTTGCCATCGTCGCTGAGTCCCCGGCCGCGTAGGCCTTGCGAGCGTATCGCCTCATGTAGGCGTCGACGACGCGGCTCGCGTAAGCGAGGTCGGCGACGTCCTCATAGCGGCCTTTGATCGTCCGGTCGAAGGCGACGGCGTCTTGCCAGTAGGCGCGATGTATTTGCAGCGGACCTCGTGCCGCGCCGCCGTCCCCGATGACCGCGCCCAAGCGACCGCCTGTTTCGACTTTGTGGATCGCGTCGATGAATCCTGTGGGAAGGTCTGCCGTGGCAGCCGCCGTTGTGATAAATAAAATGGTGAGTGTCGTTTTCATGTTCTCGTTTTTGTTGGTGATCAGGTGCTTGGGCAGACTCACGGTGCAACCTCCCCGGCCAGGATACGGAGCGGGTCGCAGTCCCGGTCGCGGATTGCTGACAGGACGGCCTCCAGGGCTTCGACCCTGGCCTCGGCCTCCAGCTTGTAGTCCCCCGCCGTTGCCGCTGCCAACTCAGATTGCGCGGCGGCGGCGGCGGCGATCAGTGTGATGGGATCGGGGCAGCTCATGCGTCCTTCCACTTGACTACCTCGACCAGGTCGGTGGGGTTCATGTCGACGGTGTCTTCGCCCGGCTCCAGGACAAACTCTAGGTGCGTGCCGACCTCGGTGATGAGCAACACCTCGCAGTGCTGACTGCCGTGCTTGATGGTGTCGCCTTCCAGGATGTGCTGCGCCTCGACGCGGCCCGGGTTGTGGAAGTCGGGGAAGGATTCCTCAACGTCCCGTGCCACCGGGTCCGTGATGTCGAGCTGTTGCTGCCGCTTGTCGTAAGTCTTCCAGTAGTGCTTGTGCGACCTCTGATCCAGCTCGCGCATGACACCCCAGATTCGGGAATACTTGGAGTTCTTCCGGTCCTGATCTTTGCGGGTGTGAATCATCGATTTGAAGTTGTTGTAATCGACCAGCTCGGTCAGGTAGGCCATTACCCGGTGGTAGGTGGCTTCGTTGACAATGATTCGGAACTGATAGTCGCTCGTGGGCCAGTCGTTCAACTTGGCCTTGATCTTCAGAGCGTCCTTCAGATTCTGGATGTCCTGCTTTTCACGTGCGCGGATGTGATACTCGTTTTTTGCTTTGCGGGTGATCGAGTAGAACCCGGCTTTTGTCATCAACCACATGGTCGGTGTTGCCTTTCTTTGTTGTTGTCTTGTGCGGTTGAACTGTTTCAACCGTGCGCTGAGTGTCTCAGGACTGTGGCCAGGCGTCAACAGGCGCGAATTGACTGATCCACCCAGCGAATGGAGCGTTTCTGCCAGCGAATGGACGTGTCGGGCCAGCGAATGGACGTGTCGGGCCAGCGAATGGACGTGTCGGGCCAGCGAACGAAAAAGCCCGACCAGGTTTCCCCGGCCGGGCTGCTTGGTTGGTGGTGGTGCCTAATTGGTGTAATTCAGTGCCGCCATGTCCTCCAGCTTGAGGTCGCCGGTCAGGATGGCCTGGGCGGTGCCGAAAGCCCGGCCCTTCACCCTGGCTCCGTCCGTCATCCAGGACCGTTTGAAACGGCAGGTGTCTTCGCGCAGGGCCTTGACGTGGTCCTCGTATTCGGTGACGGCGTTGTACGCGGCCCAGAGCGTGCCCCTGACGCCCTGCAGGTCCATCCCGGTTCCGGTCTCCCAGAGCCTCATCAGCTTGGGCTGTGCCTGCCATACCGGACCGGCGCACGCGGGGCGGTCGTAGACTGAGCGGATAAAGGCCTCGGCCTTGGCGTCGTTCATCTTGACCCTGGTCATGGCCTGAAACACCTCCGTTGTGGCCTTGAAGTATTCCCGCGCCTCCTTGAGCATTTCCCCGGCCCGCTCGACGGCGATGCCGACGTTCTTGCGGTGCGGGATCTTGACCCAGTTTGAATGCTCCTGCAGTGCGGCCGTCAGCGTGTTCCAGCACACGACTCGGCCCGAGCAGAACCCGGTCAGGACTGAGTTCACCCCGTCGTGCCCGTTGGCAATCAGCATGTATTGACGAACGATGTCGTCGGCGATAATGGCGACCTCCTCCTTGAAGCGGGCAAGAATCCAAACCTGTCGCCCTTCGTCCAGAACCCCGGCCGTCTCAAAGGTGATCTCCCCAGACTCCTTGAACGGGTTGAAGGCGCGGAAGGCGTCCACGTTCTGCAGCACCTCGTAATCCTTCTTCACGATGCCCAGGACAGACTGCCCAGCGGGCTTGTCGTCTCGGTGCGTGGCCCAGTGCGTCGGCACGCTGACCACTTCTCCGTCATCCGCGCCGTCCACGTAAAGGGTGCGCTTGCTGACGGTAAAGCCCAGGCCCGCCTTTTCCATGCAGTCCTCGACCGTGTTGCATTCCTCGACCACTTCGCCCTTGCCGTGCCAGGGCACGATGTTGGAAGCGGACATCATTGTTTCTACTTTGTCACTCATGTCGTTTTGTCGTTGTCTTGTCTCCTGGATCGCCAGGCCGTGTTCCGTTGTGGAATGCCAGCACCTTCCAAACTTCCCCCGCTGTGCCAACCTTGAATTTGGGCAGTTCACTGTTCGCGCTCATAGTTCTTCCCTTTCTCCGTTGCGACCAGCACACCGCACTTGTTACCCGCCTCATTGATCCGCGTTCCGATTTTGATCACATAGCCGCCTGCTTTGAGTTGCGTTCCTATCCCGCTCACCTTGTGGGGTTCGCTTTCCATGACCTCGCAGAGTTCATGCACTGTCATGCCCTCGTTGCCCGCGCTCACTATGAGGCGCAGGGCCTGGCGGTTGCGTGCGACCAGGGTTTGCTTGGCCTTGTTGAATCCGGCAACGCTTTCTGGGTTGCCGCGATGTTTGTTTTTGCAGATGTCCCGCTGCGCCCAGGCGAACAGGTCATCAGGTGGTGGTGTCGTTGTCATTGTCTTGTAGGTGCAGCACGAATTGCCACGCGGTTCGGAGGTCAGTCGCGACCAGGCATCTCCAGCCGTTGGCCTCCATGTCCGCTATGCAGTTGTGCTGCGATTTTCTTGGTTTCTTCCCCGGTAGTTTGAACTCAATCGCGACGGGGATTCCCGCGACTGCGAAACAGAAGTCCGGCAGGCCGACACGTTGCCCGGTGGGCTTATCCGGCCTGCTGTAGATGTAGGCGATCCTGCGGGCTTCCAGCATCTTCTGAAACGGCTTGTGCAGGTCTTCTACTTCCCGCTGTGCTTCGACGGTCTGGCGCGGACCCAGGGCGTCAGGAGAGGGCACCCTGGGTGGAGGCACCTCCTTCTTCCAGGAACCGTCCGGCCATTCGTGGAAGCCCAGTCGCTTCAGTTCTTCAGCTTGGATTCCCATACGCGCTTTGCGACCTCACAGAGTTTGTCCCAGGTGCTACACAGCCAGTCCTCGGGGCGGTGGTTGCGTGCCGCGTATTCGACAATCGGCTTGACGGTCTCCAGGAGTGCGGTCGCCTCGCAGAAGTGTTTCATCACGTCCGTGCCGTCGAAACCCTGGCAGACGAATACGTGAAAGCCGACAATGCGGCCTTGCTTGCTTCTGACCGGGAACTGCATCCGGTCGTAGGTAAGGGTCTCGACTGGCTTGGCCGCGTCGTCGTAGGTCGCCAGCGTCACGGGCTTGATCGTTTCGTCTCGCATGCTGATTTGCTTGGTGCCCTTCTCGACGATGACCGGCTTCCCGTGGGCGGGGCCGAACATGCAAAGAATGGTTTCTTCGGTTTCGGGGTCTTTCGTCTTTCCAAAGCCGTCCAGGATTATGCTTCTACTCATTGTCTTGTGGTGTGTTCCATTCGCCAGGCCCGGCGATCAGTTTCAGGTTGGTGTGGTGGTCGCTTTGAATCTCCCTGGCCTCGCCCGGGTGGTCGTGAATCCATGAATGACACTCGGAGCATACCGGGAGCCAAAATCGTTCGTCGGATAACAGCGAGCCTTGACGGCCGCGCTGGTGGTGTAGGTCAGTCGCCAGGGCTGGGGTGCGTCGGGCCAGGCCGGTCGTGGCAATCCCGATGGGCTTGCAGGCGCAGCAAAACCAGGTCTCTTTGAACCAGGCTTTCTTTTTGCGCTCATACTCCTGTCGGGCTTTCCGCATCCGGTCGCTGACCGGGTTGGGTCGCTTCTGCCTGGGGCGCGGTGTCTTGCGCCCTGGTCGGCCCCTGGGGGCGTTTGTCGGGTCGGTCGGCTGTGCCGCGTCCTCGATCTGTTTCCAGAGTGCAGGGGGGCGTTTCTCGCGGCGGCGTTGGATCGGTTTCGGCTTACTTGCCATGCCAAGGCCTTTCCTTTGCCGGGCGAGTTTGCTTCAGGAAATACTCCTTTGTCTGCCTGGCCTGAGTCTGCTCATGACGGCGTTGCTGCTTGAGTTCGTCGCGCAGCATCCCGTCCACAAAAAAGTCGATGTCATTCATGATCTCCTGACAGGTGAATGCCGCCAATGCTCGGCGTGCAGCCTTGATGTGGATGCACCGAAAGTTGACACCCTGCACATGGATGCGGTCCTTCTTCGGCCCTTTGCGGAACTGGAAGTCCTCGCAGTCGCATTGCCCGTTGCCGTCCATTGCGATCAGGTCGACACGGTGTGATTGAGGGCGGGTCTGCGATTCGACGTAGTAGACCATCTTCTCGCCAGCAATCGGTGTCACCTCCAGGGGCGACTTGGCTTCCTGTAGGTTTATTTCCATGCCACGGTGACGTTGATTACTCGACCGCTGTTCCGGCCCATTGCCTGGAACAAAACGTCCAGGGATGTCGGAAGGGCTGGCGCACGTTCAGCGTCGTCCATGCGCGACCGATAGATGCGCGGGACGGACAGCTCAAACGTGGTGCTGGTCTCGTCGTCGGATTGCTGCACTTCAAACACTCCTTCCTGCTTGAGCACCTGGCTTGCCAGGCGTTGAAGCAGATCGCGGAACGGGGCCGCATCGAACTCGGGGTCCGGTTGAAACGGGGCCTTGGTCTTCGGTGTCTTGTCGTCCGGTGTTATCAGCTCGTAAACGACTGCCCGGCCGGTTCCCATTGCCATGCGTTCCAGCAGGTAGCGCACGGCCTTGAAGGTCGCGCTCCGTTTACCCAAGAGCTTTCCAAAGTCCGCGGCGTTCATCCTGATCGTGAACTTGGTGGTCGCCCTCCCGATGTCCGCTTCGTCGATTATCAGGTCGTCGTCGTAGGTCACCAGGTGCCCGATGATTTCTTCAATGATTTCTCTTATCTTGTTCATGTGTTGTTTCCTATCAGTTTGCACTGAGTTGTTCAAGGAGCCTGGGGAAAACCCCCAGGCTCCGCGCTGTTCAGTCCTCCTCCAGTTCTTGCTGTTCGCCCTTGGGGCCGTCGTCGGCGTCGAAGGGCAGCTCGGTCTGGTTGGGGTCCGGCACCTTGACATCGAACTTCTCTCCAAACGCTTCGGAGTAGCCAATGCGCCCGGTGATCTCGGGCGGGGTGTTCATCCGGTCCACCTTGATGCTGAACCCAATGTTGATCGCCTTGGTCTCGGTCCGGTTACAGATCGTGTTTATCTTCGGATAATGGGCCGCAAGAGACTTGCTGGCCTGCTGGATCGCCGTCGCGTATTCAAGGACGATCCATTCGTTCTCACTGAGCTTGGCTGGCAAGGCCTGCTGGGCGATGGCTTTCCAAAGGTCCATCGTTCCCACGTCTACATTTATCGCGTTGTGCGGTGCCTGATTCTGTCTGTTGCGTTTTGCCATGTGTCTTGTCGTTGTTGTTGTTCTATGCGATTGGCCGAGATGCACTGCGCGTCCCTATCTGCCAAAGTATTCACCCCGCGTCTCTGCTCGGCGGGACTTGCCCTTGAAGTCCAGCAGGTGCGCCGATGCTCGAAAGCGGTCGGCCATGCGTGCCCCGATTGCTTCGGCAAGCTCTGCCCTGTTCAAGTTGGTGGTCAGCACGGTCTTCATTCGGTGGCCGTGCCGGTAGTCGAGGATTTCATGAATCAGTGGCAGCTCGTCGCGGTAGCCTCCCCCGGTGCCAACGTCATCGAGCACCAGCAACTTGGTCTGCTTGAAGGTGTCGACAATGTTCTGGCTTTTGCCGGTCCCATAGTTCGCCCTGATCTTGCTCAACAGCTCGGTTTGGGTGCGGAACGTCCCGCCTCGGAACTCGCGCATGATGCACACGGCGGCGAAGGATTTCCCGTTCCCGTAGATCGGGCCGGACAATACCAGGAACCCGGCGCGGCCGGTGGCGAATTTCTTGCAATGCTCCAACAGCTTGGCCTCGTCCACGTCCCGGCTTTTCCAGGTCTCCCAGGACGCGCTTGCCAGGATCTCGGGAACCCCGCATCGGATCAGCCATGCGTTGCGCTCCTTGGCCTTCTGCTCCTGCTGGCAAAGCTCGCACGGTAGGTGAACGATCCTCACCCGGTCCCCGGCCTCCCTGGTCTGCAGGACGGATTCCCGGTCGTTGATGCTCCTCATTTGTCCAGGGTGCTTGTTGCACTCCTTCTTCACCAGGCCGTGCTGACCCGCGACTCGGTAGATCGTTTCGAGTTCGTGGCGGCTTCGTTCAGCAATCGCGTTGAGTCTGCCCAGGGCTTCCTCCAGGGATTCACTGACCGGCTCGGGGTCCGGTGTGGGCTTGTTTGGCTGTGGATCAGGTCCAGGCGGTTGAGTCGTGTTCATTGTCGTTGTCGTTGTCGTTGTCGTTGTCTTGTGGTGTTGCAGTGTGGGTAATGGCTGTCGGGAAATCAAGTTTCAGTTTCCTGACGTTGGTTAGAAACCCCGCAATGCTGATTGAATTGTCGATGTGGATCGGGCACCGGCTCTTGTTGGTTCTTCGACGCGACCAGGCCAGTTTCGCGAGTAGGATCAACTCCCCCGGTGGGGTGGTGTTGCGCTTGAAGTAGATCGCGGCCTGTCCCGCGTCCTTGCCGTCGACATCGTAGGCCTGGCCCTGCTTCTCCAAGTATGCGTCCACCCACATGCCGATGAACTCCTTCGCTCGCCCTTGGGCGGGCGGTTCCTTCTTATTACTGGTTCCCTCATTCTTATTAACATGATGTCTCGCAAGATGTGGTTTTTTCACGATGTCGGTCTCCAGATCGTGGATTTCAACATCTGGTTTTTTCGCCGTCTTGATGTAGATCGGTGAGTCGCTGACCAGGTAGACCCAGCGGACGATTTTGCCTCCATCCTCCTTCTCCTTGGTCAGCTTGATGTAGCCCGCGTCCCGTAGTTCCTGGATGGTCTTTCGGGCGGTGTGTTCCTTCACCTTGCTGCGCTTGCAGATGTCGGTCACGTTCATGCGCCAGTTCCCCGGCTTGCCCAGCAGGTAAGCCATAAGGCCCTTCGCCTGCAAAGATAGCTCTGGGTTTTCGGTGATGGTCTTCGGTACGCGTGCGAACGGGTCTTCGCTGCGCTTGTCGATCCTGATTGTCGATTGACGGTCTTTCTCGGCTGTGCTCTTGTTCATGTGTCAGTGCGATGTGTGTTTCAGTTGAAGCCCCGGCAGGTGGACACCCTGCCGGGGTCTTTTTTATAGAGCCAGGGCTTTCAGTTCTTCGTAAGTGTCCCGGCAACCTTCTTCGATGATGTTGTTCAGTTCCCCGGCCCTCCCGATGTTGGCCTGGTCCTCGCGCACCAGGCTGATTGCCCGGCCAATGTGTTTCGGGTCCACTGGCGGCATCCCGGCGCACTTGTCCACAATGTTAAAAAGTTGGGGAATAACTTCCTCCGGTCGGGCGACCAGGCGTTCCAGGCAGACGACGGACCCGCCCTGGCTCCGGTGATCGCGAACGGTGCGCTTCCAGAGCTTCACAAAGTCCTCGGGGCTTGATGCGCCCCAGTAGCGTTGCCTCATGGAGTCGAACACGTCCTGCGGATCTCGGATGCAGAACAGCACCTGCGCCCCCTTCCAGAGTCTGAATACCCGGTCGCGTTCGTGGACCAGGCCCGGCTGCTTCTCGGCAAAGATGCTGCACCCGTTGGTTAAGGCCCAACCGCCCAGAATCGCCTCGGCGAATCGTCGGACCACACCCTGGCGGCTGGGTTCGTGTTGCGTGCAGTGCAACCAGGTGGATTGCAGCCTCTCCTTGGTGAAATAGGCCGCAGGGTCTCCCAGCATGTTGAACGGGTCTGTGACGCATTTGGAGAGCTTTTCGGCCCAGTGAATGCCCAGGATGGTGTCGAACACATCCGCAGGTTCCTCGCCGCGTTCCCAGCCCGTCAGGGACCAGTTGCTGCCGAAGATCAGTCGCGCTTCGTTGAAGGATGCGACACGCGGGTGCGCTCCCAGGATGCGAGCAACGAGAGACGTTCCGCAACGTCCCGTGCCCCCGGTGAAAATGGGTTTCGTGATCATACCGCCGTGCCCCCCTTGCTGACGCCGCCCGGGATCAGTTCCCAAAGGTAGCGGCTCGGCTCGACCGGCTCGGGCACTCCTCGACGGTATAGGGGCGGGCGGTTCGCGCAATAGGAAACATGCAACGTCTCCCTGGCCCTGGTCACGGCGACGTAGGCCAGCCTTCGCTCCTCCTCAACGTCCAGGCCCTTGCGGGTGCCGGGGATGATGTGGTCCTCGAAACCCATCACCCAGACATGGTCCCACTCCCGGCCCTTCGCGCTGTGGATAGTGGTCACGGTGACGCCTTCCCCGGTTTCATCCTCATGAAACAGGTCGGCCGCTACCGCGACACCCAGCTCGCCCACGGTCTGAATCTCGGGCATGTCCTCCAGCATGGCGGCAAACAACTCGCAGGACTCGACTCCGACGCCCAGGTTGACCGCCATGAGTTCCGGCACGTCTGCAGGTTTGGAGTCGTAGGGCAGGTTCCAGCGGCTTTGATTGATCGAAACGCCGTTGTAGGCGGCATTCTGTGCGACCCTCGCGGCCTCTGCGGGTCCGTCCGTCTTCTCGATGATCATGCGAGCGATCGTATCGTTGAACGGATTGGCGATCAGCATCAGGCACTGGCGGGCGAATGCCCAGTCTTCCGGCACCGGCTTCAGTTCCTTGGTGTTGATCGGAATCCCGACGCCGCCCAGGAGGTCGGTCAGCGACTCGCGCAGCTTGTTGATCCGAACCAGAATGGCCACCTCGGACGGGTTGGGGTTCTGGGATTGAAACCATTCGACGAACTGGCCCATCTCCTCGGCCGGTGTTTTGGCGGGCGGGCACACATGCACATGGCCAGCGGTGCCCGTCATGCTTTCGGTCTGCTTGCTGAAGCGGTTGACGTTGTTCTCGATCAGAGTCTGCGCTGACAGGCAAATCTGACGACCGCTCCGGTGGTTGCCCTGAATGAGCAACGGCGGGGTCAGGTCGGCCTCGCGCAGAATGAGATGCGCCTTGCCGCCTCGGAACGAATAAATGGCCTGGTCGGGGTCGCCGACCATGAACAGCCGCGAGTGGATCGCAAGGGCGTTGTAGATGTCGAAATCCAGATAACCGGAGTCCTGCACCTCGTCGACCATGAGGACATCTGCCCCAAGGTGGAAGCCGCGCACGGCCAGGGTCTTGGCGTATTTCAACATGCTGTCGTAGTCCAGAAGGTTGTTGTCCCGCAGGCTCCCGTAGAAGGCTCCCAGGACGGCGTTCTCTTTCGACCGGCTCACTTCCTTGTGAGTGGGGTCGAACCGTTCGTCGGCTTCCTTCAGGGCCTTCTGGGAACCGCGATACTTGAGGCGTTCCGCGCACTGCTTCAGGAGTAGCTTTGACATTTCCTCGTCTATGATGCCCAGCGGGGCCGTGCTGAATCCGACCTCGGTGCGGTAGAGGTCGATTAGTCGGAAGGCCATGCCGTGCAGGGTGCCCACGTATCCCGGCTTGATTTCGCCCAGACGCTTGCGGACCTCCCTGGCCGCTGCGTTGGTAAAGGTCACAATGTGGATGCCGCTCGGGGTGTAGCCGTTCTCGACCAGGTGCCGCACCTTGGCGATCAGGGTGTGCGTCTTCCCGCTACCAGGGCCAGCAATGACCAGGGCGCGGCCGTCGTTGTTGTTCACAACATGTTGTTGTTCAGTCGTCAGTTTCATTGTCTTGTCTTGTTGTTGAAAGGGCCGGGAGCGTGAATGCCCCCGGCCCAGGTTGTGGTTGATGGTGGATCAGAGTTCGATGACGTGCAACGCCTCGGGCATGTCTCCGGACCCGTAGAAGCGCGTCTCCCAGTCCGTCAAGATGCACTGGTCGATGATGCCCTTCTCGATCAGGGTCGCCATGTGGTGAACCAGGTCGGCGCGGACCGAGTGCTGGCAAACGCCGATGTCGTCGATCATGACCAGCTTGATCGGAGACTGCACGGCCAGGGTGACAGCGACCGCCGCCATCGCGATGGCTTTCTCGGAACCGCTGAATGCGTCGAACGGAATCCAGTCGCGCCCGTCCCACCGGCCCAGGTCTCCGTCCCGGTAGTCAAGGGGCGTCTGCAGCAGGCAACCGCCGATCTCGTTCAGCTTGGTGATCAGCGGCCCGAACGTGGCCTTGACCAGTTTGTCCTTGGTCTCCTCGACCACCTTGACCGCCGCCTTGTAGATCGCGACCTCGGCCGCGCAGATAGCCGACTGCGCTTCGGCCTTGGCCCGCTGCTTGGTCTTCTCCCGCTTGGTGATCAACAGCTTGACCTGGGCCTGCAGTTCGGTGTTCGTCTGCTCAAGGTGAGCATACGCCGCCTGCTCGGTTGCAAGGTCCGCTGCCCAGTCGTCCGGCGTGGCGTCCTTGACGGTGTCCTTTGCTGTGTCGATGGTGGCCTTGCGCTTCCTGTCGGCCTCGATGTCGGCGGCGGTGCGCTTCAAATCAGACCGCTGGTGCCCCAGGCTAATCTGCTTCCCGCGCACGGCGTCATCGGATTCCTGGGCTTCCTGCAGCTCGGTCTTCACTTTGGCGATCTGGGCCTCGATCTTCTCGCGTGCGGCCAGGGCTTCGTTCAGGGCTGTGTCCAGTTCCTTGAACCGGGTTTCCAGAGTCACTTTCAGGTTGGTGTCCCAACCTTCCGACGACACCTTGCAGAACGGGCACTCGGTCATGTGAACCAGTTCGTCCAGTTGGAGTTGCACGTCCTTGTGGTCCTTGGCGATGGCGCGGGTTTTCTCCGACTCCGTGCCCAAGGCTTTCTGCAGCTCAGGCAGTTGGGCTTGCAAGGCGGGTGCCTTGGGCCGGTAGGCCTCGACCTCTTCCTCGAGTTTGCCCAGAGCATCCTGCTTCTCGTTGTGAGCCTTCACGTCAGGGTTGACCATCTGCGACTGAAGGGCGTCGATCTTGGCCTTGGCCTCGTTGTAGGCTGACAGCTTCCCGCGCAGGTCTTGCTGGCGGGACAGGTTCTCCTTGAGGGCGCGAGCGTTGGCCTCCTGCTTTGCCTCCACGGCCGGGTCGACCGATGCTTCATCGGACAGTTGCTCCGCGCCTTCGATCAGGCCGATCATCCGCTTGTTTGCTTCGGCGGCTCCCTTCCCGTTTTCCTTGAACTGCTTCATCAGCTCGTCGATCCATTCGTGCAGCGGTGCGTCTCCTTTCGCGGCGACCAGGGCATCGACGGCGTTCAATGCCGTGGTGTGGTCGTCGGTGTGCTTCTTGCCAAGGTTGATCGCCTTTAGGTCCGTGCGGAGCGTGGTCCCGGTGATCTCCACCTTGCTCATGTCCAGGATGCCCATGAGATACTCCGTGCGCTTTTTCCCGCTCAACCCGAGGAAGGCGCGAGCGTCGATCAGCACGTCAGGGATCTCCAGGCCTCCCGGCACGTTTTCGGTGCGCTTGACCGCTCCGCGTTTCAGTTCCCAGTTGCGGCTGACAGTGCGGCCGTCGTCCAGGGTGATCGCCGTCGTCAGGTCGGTGCCCTTGGCGAACTTGAAAATGGCCTGGTTCTGTTTGCCCGCGTTGGGGTGCCAACCGGACATTGCGAGCTGTATGGCGTCAACGTGGGAGGTCTTGCCGGACCAGTTCGGGCCGGTGATTGCGGTCAGTGGTTCCAGGTCCGCGTTGATGGCGCGGCCTTTGATGTTGGTTACAAGTTTCTTGATTCTCATTGTCGTTGTTTTGTTGGTGAGTGGATGGATCAGAACGGGACGTTGTCCTCGTCCACGTCCTCGTCCTGGGTTTCGGGTTCAGGTTGGGGTTCGGGTTGGGGTGCCGGTGCCTGCTGCTGCTGGGCCTGGCTCTCCTTGCGTGGCGGGTAGGGCAGTTCGCGGATGTGTCCGCCCCGGCCCAACTCGATGAACATCGACGTTGCGATGCCTTGGAAGTGTTCGGCGGTCAACTCCATGCCCGGGTTCGCGGCGTGAAAGTTGTTGGCGACCTTGACAGCCTGAGCCAAACAGAGTTCGTGTGCGTAGCCGCACTTCTCCAGGGCCATCCAGATTTTCTTCCTGGGTGTTGCCCCCTGATCGCCGCTCTGCGCGGCCGGTGGTGCCTGTCGGCCATGGGAAGGCCTCGGCTCGGGTTGAGACGGCTCAGGGCGGGATTGTGGCGCGGGGCGGGTGCCCTGGGGCGGCGGGGCGGTCCGGTGTACGGGCTGTTCGCCTGGATGTTGTTGCGGCTCCTCCCCGGTGGAGTAGCCCTGGGCGTCGGACTGCATGGCGGTGTCGATGGTGGCTGATGGCGTGATCCAAAGGATGCGCGTCACGTTGCCGTTGTACTCGTCATCCTTGGTCTTCAGCCCGGTCCAACCGTTCTTCTCGGAGTGCGTGCCCATGATGAACACCTCGACATTCTCCCAGTCCTGGCCCAGGTGGTCGCGGTTGTTCAGGGTCGCCTTGATCTCGTTGCCTTCCTTGTCGGTCACAACGATGTCCTGGAATGACCAGGGTTTTCCACGGGTCTCGCCCGTGCGTGGTTTGTAGACTTTCGTCAACTTCCCGTGAACCGCCTGCAATGGCATGTCGGGTGCCATCTGGAAACAGGACGGAATGCTTGCTACCTGCATTGTCTGCCTTTCTCTTTTGTCTTCTAGTTGATGGGTCGCGGCTCATACCTGTCGCCGCTTCCCGGTTCGATCTGAGTCTGCCGACTCAGTAGATTTCCACAACCTCAAATTAGATGAACGTGCCCTGCTCCGACGATGAGCATGTTTCTCATGGTCGTTTTAGGTAGGATGTGATCCAGCGTGTCGTCGCCGCGATGTTTTTAAGTTGGACTTCATCGCGGTCAGTATTTCGCACTGCAATGAATGTTAGCTGCCATTCGTCGCGAATGCAGATCAACAACTGATCGACGGTCGTTCCTATGTATCCGTCGAAATTGCAGTTGTCGTCTGCGCGGTAGGTCAGGCCATCCTTTCCAATGTGGGCTGTGAATTCCCATCCATCGTGCCACTGTGATAATGCAGCGCGGATTTCAATCAGGCGTTCGATCTCTGTTTTCATCTTGTCTTGTAGGTCGCCGCGTCCCCGGTTCCACCAGGCCCCAGTTCAGTCAGCGGATTGTTCCACATGGAACATTAGTCAAGAACCAGGGGCGCGAACACGTCTAAATTCTCGAAAATTCGGCTGTGCTTGTTGAAGGTCGGGAACTCAAACCCAACTTTGCCGCCCACCTCAATGGCGTTGTGGTTACGGACTCGGTAGCATGGACCTGCGTAGCCGACACTCCCCATGTCTCCCCAGGCGTGAAACAGCAGGGCCTTGGATAGCGTCACGGTCAAGTCACCCGGCGCGTGCCAAACGTCGATGCGCTCAACCTCGGGTGGAATAGGTGCGTTTCGGTCCAGGGCGGGGTTGAGGAAGATCAGACGCTTGAAGACCGGGCGAAGCCAGGCCGCGTTCAGGAGCTTGCGGCACCCGTCGCTGTGGCCCAGGCCGGTGATCTCATGCTCGCCATCCAGAACTTCGGCATCGGACAGCTTCTCAATGATCTGCCGCGCACGCAGCTCGTTGCGAAAACGGCTACGGGCGGCGGCGAAGAATTCGAATCCACGGTCAGCTTCAAGGAAGCGATACCCACGGGCCTCGGCGTAGGACCGGAATCGGTCCGTCGTGGCGGCTCCGTTGTCCCTGACGTTGAAGCCGTGGGCGGTGATCAGGACGGGCTTCACTCCCTGAGTCGTTCCAGGTCTTCGATGACGTTGCGATCAGCACCGGCATTCGTCGCGGCTTCGATGGTGTCCCCGACCTGGTCCTTGGATGCCGGGATCGGAATGCCCTTCGCGGCCAGGAACAGCTTAGTGCCTTCCTTGAGGACTTCGGCAAATTCCTTCACCTTGGTGTCCCGGTCCAGCTTGGCGATGCCATAGGCTCTATGCGTTTTAGCCGTGGCGTTGGTCTTCTCACCAGTAAACCCCTCCATGCTGTCCTGGGCTGCAATACCGCCGCCGTGGGTCACCCCGTGGTCGTGTGACTCACTTGCGATGCCCAGCTTGACCGGCAGGATCTCGATGCCCAGGACGTTCAGGAGCGCGAAACGCTTCCCGCCCTTTGCCATGCTTTGAATCATGTCAGCAAGCTCTGCTTTCTCGGTGGCGTCCTCCGCGCTCAAGTATGCGGCGACAATCTCTTTCGGCACCCCGGCATAATTGTCGTTGTGGTCGCTGTGGCCGTGGCCGCTCGAGATGCATCCTGTCAAAAGGGTAACACCGAGCGCAAGCGCGATCAGTCCAATCAGGCGAATTGTCATTGTCTTCACGGCATCCCTTTTATCAGAACGGCCGCGCCGGTCAAGGTGCTTGTGGGTGCCCCTTGGTGGGGTGCGGTGCGTGTACTGTACTATCTGTTTTCGTTCCCAAATTCCAGCGTGCGGACCCGTAGTAGTCAATCCGGTCGACGCGCTCCTCCAGCCACATGCGGTGGTTGAGACTGTTTCTGTTTTCCAAGTCGCTGATCTTGTCGCGGTAGGTCTGCTCGACATCCATCTTTTCCCGCAGATTCTGCACCTCCAACAAAACGGTTTCGGGGTGGCCCTCCTTCTCGGAGTGTTCTTCCAGGCGATTCAATCGGTGCTGGATTGGGTACCATACCAGGGTACCCACCATGCCAATGGCGACCAGCATCACGGAAAGCGATTGCCAGTTCGTTTTGCCCTGCTGGGTCAGCGAGTGTTGAACCGCGTTTGTTAAGCCGTCGATCTTTGAGTTTGTGGTCGCCGCGATGGCCTCCATGCGTGACTCAATGGCGTCGTCCCGGTCATGTAGGTGCCCGATCTCCGTCATGATCGCCTGCAGCCCTTTTTCCTCTTTCTCTAGTTGTTTCATGGCGCGTCGTATTCTGTTCGTTTTAGCGGCGGCGGTGCTCATTGTTTCCTTCGATGGGCCACTTGTCCAGTGGGCAGGTTTCCGTTTCCAGCCAGAGCTTGAGTCGCGTGCATCCGCACGCTCTACATTTCCCAAGTCCCGCATTCGCGGTGCCGTCCCATCTGTCGCAAGCTCGGCAAGTTTTCATGCGCTCATTGAAGCGCGGTTCGTCTACCGTAGCAAATCCTGCCTTGGCCCACTTGCTCATGGCCTTGGCGAAATTGGTCACCATGTCGATGGCTGTGGGGTGCCTGGTCGGGTGTGCCCTGCTGATCCGGTCATAATCCTCGCGGCTCAGTTGAACCAGGTCACCGACCGGCGTGCCCAGGCGTTCCACGTCGGCGAGGTAGGCTGCTGGGTCGTCCTTCAATTGCGCGGCCTTCTCAATCAGTTGTCGACTGATCTGCATCATGGCGCGGGGACCGGCTCCAGCCAAACACAGTTGAGCAACGAACCGTAAGCCGGATCGACGGTCGAAACCTGGGTAAACGTCACCTTGTCGGTGGTGTTCCCTGGGACGGTCCAGCGATAGCGGGTGAACCCCTTGTTCCATGGGAGGATAATGGTCTCGTTTACAGGACCGAATTGAACACGCACGGATGTTTGGTCCCCACGGCGATTCTCCCCAGCGAGATACACCACAAAGTAGTGGTCTCCCTCTCCTGTTGCCCATTGGTCTGTCGTTCGGATGGTGGAGTTCCCGGGAGTCCCGGCCAGGTCTATGAACCGGCCCTGTCCTGGGATGATTACAAACTGGCATCCCTCACCGACACCGTCCGTCTTCCCGCGCAGGAGTTCCCAGGTCGGGGGAAGTGGAGCGTTCAGCCCGCACGGAGCGGTTGACCAGTCCTCGCTGAAAATCGCGCTTTCGGGAATGACGCACGCGCAACACCCACATGGACCGTTCAGCTTCATTGGGGATCGTAGGGGTCGCTGCAGAGAAACAGAGCTTTCTTGTCGACGCCCTCTACGCATACGTCGATTTCGCGGATGTAGAGCTTCTTCCCAAGGCACTTTGACAGTTCGATCAATACCTGGCTGTCCGGCTCCACCTGGCCCGATGACGTGGCCTCGGTCTTTTTGGCCTGCAGGTTGAACGCCAGGTTCTCGGCGTCGAATACCATCTTGGCGATCTGATCAATCCCGGCCGCGTCGTTCACGTTTGCGATGGCCTCCTTCCTCATGGTCATCTTGCCGACGCCTTCGTGTGCCTTGTCCGTGTCCTGTCCTGGGCCGTGGGTTGGGTTGGTCACCTTGCTGCCGGACACTTGGCCGCTGGATTGCGTTCCCGGTGCTGTCCACCGTTCCCTGGTTCGGTTGACCATCAAAAGCTGGATCAGGTCGCCGACGCCCAGGTGCTTCGCGACTCCAATGTTCACCTGCGTCGTTCCGGCGTCGATGTTGAACGTCACCTGCTGGACCAGGCTGCGCATGGTTGCCCATGCCGCGTCACCGTTCGTCACGTTGACCACGTTGCCCATGCCAATCACCGTGTTGTCGATCTCCTGGGCAGCAAGTCGAAAGCTGCCGTCATACTGCAGTTCGTTCAGGGCGTTGTAGTATGCCTCGGCCAGTCCGGTCGGGATCGGGTCTCCCGCCTGGAAGCTGTCCAGCTTCTGCCAGGTTCCCGTGTAGGCGTTCGTCGCGTTGACTCTCAAATTGAACGGTTGGCGCAAGAAGGCGGTCTCGACTCCGTTGGCGGTCACCTTTTTGTAAGCGGCCGTCCCCTTGAGTGTGTAGGACTGAAGATCGACCTGCACCCCGGCAATCGGCGCGTTGGTCTTGTTCCACCAGCCTGGCGTCAAGCTGCCTTCCACGATGTCGTTGAACAGGGCGGGAGGGACACCGACTCCGGTGTTGTAGTCGTATTCGCTACCGTCTGGGTAAATCACTTTGTCGACCACCGCACCGAATGATGCGACATCGACCTCGCCCGTGTTCGCCAAGCCCAGCTTCTCCAGTAGGTAGCCGTAACCCAGGCCGCTGAACGCCATCGTCCTCGTGGTCACCTGGGCCTCGGTGTATTGAACCGAGAACCCTTGCAAGGGGATGGTCATTACCAGGACTCCGAACCCGACCTCGTTGGTGTTCGCCGGGTAGGCGTCGGGCGTGGTGGTCTGCCAACTGTTCCCATTCACCTGGTTGGTTTGCTGATACTTCAGCAGCACGCCGGGCACCTGCAGGTCGTGACGCGGGTTAAGGTGGCCCTGCATGATGATGTCGCCCCCGGTGGTCCCGTCTCCGTTCTTGAATTCCTTCGCGGTCAGGTCGGGCCGGCGTTTGATGTGCAACGTCGGCGGGCTGGTCGTGTAGTCGAACCAGGTCACCGCGTCCGGCATCCATCGCAGTTGCTTCTTGATGACCTCGGCGCACATGATGTCCTCATGCTCGTCCTTGGGGATCTCGACGCCCGGGTAGTCGTTGGCCTTCTGCAGCTCGGGCGACACCGGCACAGTCTGTTGTCCGGCCGCGTAGGTGTAGAAGTCGATCACGTCTTCAAGCTGTTCCTGGGTGTTCAGAAAAACCCCGTTCACTCCCTGGTTCAGAATGACGTGCGACAGGTAGCCGCCGACCAGGCTGCTTGCGGGATTAGATGGGTCAACCGCCTGATACCACTTCTGCATGTATTCCAGCCGCTCCAGCCAACGCCAGGGACCGCGCACGGTGTAGTGGTGGGCCTCGGCACCGGCTCCCTGCTCCTGGGGATGCTGCTCAACCCATCCCACAAAATAGACCGTCTCCGTGACCGCAAGCGTGTCCAAGTTGGTGATCTGCTTGCGTAGGGTCAGCTTCGTCTCGTATGGGAACACCATGGCCGTCTCCCATTGCTGCACCGGCATGGTGAACTTGAGTTCGTCGGCGGCTTGGCTGCGCAGGGTCAGCGACAAGTTGCGGATGTTCCATTCGCCCGCGGTCTTCTTGTCCCCGCCAAATACTTCGATTGTCCAGTCGGTGCGTGTCATCGGGTGTCCAGTCGGATGTTGGCGATGCGCTCGTTCTGGGCCTCCATCTGCGTGGCCAGGTTCTCAAGTTGTTGCCGGGTCAGTAGCTGTCCGTTGGCCGTGATCTGGAAAAAGTTCCGCATCGCCTCCTGGAACAGCTGGGACTGGTTTGCTTGGTCGCCCTGGGCCTGCTGCAGTGCCCGGTCAGCGGCCGCGAAATCGGCTCCACCCACTTGGCTTGGATTCGTGGCCGGTCGTGCGTTGAGGGCACTTCCCGCTGTGCTGACACCCCCGGTGCGGTTCAAGTCGATCTGGGACGATTCTGCGGCCGATACGGCAGCTTGTAGGTCGGGGCGTTGCTGCAGGGCTTGGATGTCGGCTACGCTCCCCCCGGTTTCCGCCTCGGCGATCTTGCGCTCGTCGATCATCTTCTCCAGCTTGATCTGGAGATCCTCGGCCGCTCGTTGGTTCGCAATGGAACCCTGAGCGGTCCCGGCCTGGTTCGCCAAGGCGGTGAACTTGTCGATCTGCTTTCGTAGGTTGTCGACGGCGTCACGGAACTGCTGGTTTTCGACACGGGACATTTGGTTGACCGCTGCTGTGTCGGACTTCAGTTTAAACTCCTCGACCGCGGACTTGGAAGCGTCCATCGTGGCCTCCACCTTCTTGCGGGCGTTCTCCAGGGCGGCGTCGTTCTGTTCCCTGGTCTCCTTGAGGGTTTCCAGGATGCCCTTCTTCAGAGACTCCAACTCCTGCATCCGCTTCATCGGTCCCTGCACAACCTGCTCGCTGGTGATGAGGTCGGAGCCTTCAACGGCTGCGCGGCCTGCTTCCAGCTTCCGGCGTCGGGCGTCCTGGCCCTGGCCGATGGCTCGATCCCGTGCTTCCTGAAGTGCAGATACGCGCTTGTCGATTTCCGCTTTCTCCGCGTCGGTGGTGGGTTGGAAGTAGCCCGGCCCCATGCCGGTTACGTCGGGGTGGTAGGTGCCGTCACGTCCTGCCAGGGCCTCCCTGATCTGCGTGTCCAAGGTGCCTACACGAAACTGTGCCGCCTGTTCTTCCCGTCCGGCCTGCTGGCGGTCCTGCAGTAGCTTCAGGGCCTTGTCATACTCCATGACCTGCTCCTGAAGTTCTTGGTATTTCCCGGCGATGAATTCGGCCGTCGCCCGGTTCGCCTCAATCACCTTGTTGTTGTGTTCCAGGGTCCGCGCCAGGGCAAGTTGCTCATACCGTTGCCGGATCTCAAATTCCTTTTTGATGGCGGTCTGCTCGTCGACACCACCGCGCCCCGCGCCCAGCTTGCGCTTGCGTTCCAGTTGGGCGAGCTCCAGGGCCATCTGCGCGTTCGCCCGACGATCCTCTGCTGCCTTGAGCCGGTTCAATGCCGACTCCTCCTCGGCCAGGGCCGCGGCTGCGTCCCTGGTTGCGGCCGCTAGGTCTTTCTGCACCTGTTCCAGGTTCTTGGCGATCCGATCCTGATCCTCCATCGACATCGTCAGGTTCTCGGTCGCGTTGGCAAAATCGTTCACCGGGTCAATGGTGGTCGTCAGCACGTCGGCCCAGAACCCCGTCACCAGGATGAGTTGCTGCATGATTTCTTGCAGTATGCCGGACTTGCTTATCCAGTTGCCGATCCCCCCAAAGAAGTCGCCCACGTTGTTCTTCAGGGTCGTGAACTGCCCGGTCAAGGTCTTGGTCTTGGCCTCCAGCATTCCACCGCCACGCTGGGCAAGTTGCTCATAAAGTTTGTCCAGGGTCTTGGTCTTGTCCCCCATGTCCTCCACAACAATGCCGTATTCGGAAAACATGCCGAACTGCCCCTGCAGTGCCCTTTTGATGACCATCGACGCAGACTCGATGTTACCGCCCATGAGGCCCGCCAGGTTCTTGACGGCCTCCATGTCCTTTTGTAGTCGCTGGGTGTTGCTGCCGAACTGAAGCAGGTTTGCGGCGGCTCGGTTCCAGCGTTCGTCCCCGACGTTTGTCGCGCTCTGGAAATCGTTGCTCAGAGCCTGGATCTGCTTTCGGACCTCTGGGACGTTCTGCCCCATGTTCTTCAGCGCGTTGTCCAGCTCCGCGACTGCGTCCTGCTTTTGCGAGAATTCGTCCAAGGCCCTGCGGGCACCCTTCAGTGCGGCCGTGAACCCCATCACGACCACGGCGAGCTTGCCGAAGGCTGCACCCATGCCCGGCAGCTCCTTCCCGGCGTTGATCATGCCCTTGAGTCCACCGCCTGCGCCCTTGTAGGCGTCACGCAGCTTCATGGCGTCGTCCTTGAGCTGCCCCAGGCCCTTCTTCTGTTCCGGTTGCTCGGGAGGCTTGATGTTGTGTTTCTTTTGGAGCGAATCCAGTTGCTCCTCAAGCGGGGCCGTCTCGGCTCCCATCTCACGCATCTTGGCGATGGTTTTCTCCAGGCCGTCGGCGGCACGGACTGCCGCTGCCGCTTCTGAGTTGAGCGCGGTGTCCAGCTTGGTCAGCTCGGCCTCGAGATTCTTGGTCTCCCCTCCCGCCTCCTTGGTTGCATTGATGGCCTCCTCAAGTGCCTTCTTTGTCTTCTCGGCGTTCTTGAGGTCACCAACGGTCTCAATCTCAATGCGGAACTCGTTGCCCATGCTTTTATTTAGATCAGGTCAAGGCTGAATCGACAAACCTATTCAGTCTCCTTGTCCTCGTTGCGGTCTGCGAAATACTGCTCCATCTCCTGCACTACGTTCAGCTTGTCGGTGTTCCAGCGCAGCGTCCCGTCCTCGTCGTAAATCAGTTCCTTTGCCGGGTCGACGCCAATTACAATCTTGCTCCGGTAGGCATACTGCCGGTCTTCCCTGGTCCCGTGGAACAGGTGCTTCACCCTGCAGTGGATGACGCCGATCTGCCCGCGCACGTAGCGATGGACCGGCTCACCCCACCGCTTCATGTCGTCGATGAACTCATGGTTGTATTGCTTGAAGAACCAGGTATCCCAGAACCCTTGAAACCCGCCGAAGGTATGCACCGCGTCACCGCCCCCAGTGATCATCTTGTCATAGAGTCCATCGAAGCGGGTGAACAGTTCCCGGTGAACTGCCCAGGCTCCCCCTGGTCGGCCCTTTCCATGGGGCGGTCGCTTGTTCGGGTCATCGCGGCCCAGGACGCACCACTCTTGCGCCAGGCTTGCGCTGTCGGCCCGTGTGATGGTCTTCAGGTCCGGCCCAAGGTCGTCCATGTAGTTCCAGCACTGGACGGCCGGGATGTGGTCGAGCCGGTCGCTTGCCTCCCAGGCCCAGTCATGATGCTCCCAAAGCATGTCACAATCCACGAACGCGATCTTTGTGAACCTGGGCGGGACGATCCGCTCGCAGTGGTTCAGCAGGTTCTCTTTGTGCATGAATCGCTCCTTGACCGGAACATGCACCGTCTCGTTGTTGTGGATCGTGGGCTTGTGCCCCGGCAGGACTCCCTCGGCTGTGTAGACTGGAACACCTGCTCGTCGTAGTGCGTCGAGAAACAGGTCGTAGTTCCGTCTCAGGTTTCGGGTTCCTGCAGGGTTGTAGTAGCAGGTAATGACAGCGATGTCTGTTCGGACCGGGAAGGGTCTTCGCTCTGGCGTTGTGGTCTGAACCGGCGTCGGCGCGGTTGGTTGCTCGGCTTGAATACCATGCTCCCGTTCTTCCGCTGTCGTTGGCTGGGCTTTAGACGCACCGCTTTTGTCATACCATCGCGGCATCGATCACCGGGCGGTTCAGTCGCAGGTGATTGAGAACGCGGCCGCCAGCCAGCGAGGCGTGTCGCCGGATACGATGGAACGGCTCTGCGTCAAGGCACCCCAGAACAGCAGGTTGCCGCTGCTGGAGGCGTCGTAGATGCCCCAATGCGTCACGGTTCCCCAGTTGGCCGATGCCTGCGGGAACTGGACCGTGGTCCCGTTCTCCTTCTTCGACACCCCTGCCGTTGTGGTGGCCGCTGGAAAGTTTGTATCGTTGTTTGTCATCTCCACGCGGGCGTAGCTGCCCCCGGTGACCTCTGTTCCGTTTCCGTCGTCGTCCGGCGCGGCCGTGAACAGGGCGAAGTAGACATTCGTTGGGGCCGTGTAGGCGGCTGCTCCCAGGACGTGGTCCAGGATTTCCTTTTCGAGATAGTTGCTTGCTGCACTCATACGTTTCCTTTCTATGCTTCATCGCCCATCGAAGCAATCGCGTAATCATGCTCGATGTCGATTCGTTGGGCCGATGTCCAGGCCCAGTTCCAAAAGTGATAATACGTTCCGGACTTCGGGTTCTGTGCCCCACTGGTCGATGTCGGGTGCGTCCCGTTCACGTGAGAACCAATCTGCCCGTCAGGCAAATAAAATACACTCGGCACCCCGGTTCCTAGTGTGCTTCCCCATACAACCAATCGGCCGGTTGTGGTGATGGCGGCGGCGATGGCCTGGCTTGAGTAGGTGCTCAACGCTACGTCGATGGCTCCCTCGTCGATCACAAAGTCAGGGATGGCTGCGGTCACTGCGGCGTCTCCACCCAGGGGAAACGTCACCGTGCCGTCTTCCTTCAGGGCAATTGCCATGTCTCCAGATACCTTGCACTCGATGAACCGCGTCCCTGATCCGCTGTCGTAGTAGCTCGCGCCTGCGGAATCTGTGATTCGCAACCGCCCAGGTGATTTGCGCCCCCCGACCAGGTAGGCGAACCCTGCGTAGGTGAATGCCTCGGCACTTGGGTCGATGTAGGCGAACTTCCCGTTGGCCCGGTTGTTTCCGCGCATGTGGGAAACTGGTCCCGACATCGGCGGCAAGGTCAGCCATGTGCTTCCGCTGATCTTGTAGAGTTCAGCAGGCCAGGTTGTGCTGGTGTAGAACTGATACTCCGTCGCAGGAACCGGCACGCAGTAGATGCCGCCGACCGTGTCCTTTGCGACGAACAGGCTTCGCAGGTATTGATACCTCGGGCGCATCATGCTGGCGGTGGGCTGCGGACAGTTGCCCCATGCAAACGTGATCTGCGGCTTGCCCGTGGCTACACCGTACGCAGCTTGGAAGAAATACGGGTAATTGTTGTTCGACACGTAGCCGACTGCGATGTCCTCGGTGAATTGATGGAACAGCGCGTTGTCTCTCGTTATGATCGGTTCGACATGGTATTCGGCCGGGGCAGTTGGGTTTCCGAACACCTGCGCATTCCCTACTTCTTCTGGAACGTAACCATAAGAGCCAATCACTGGATACTTCGAAATGATGGCGCGATGCCCCCACACACCACCGTCATACATTTTGGGGTTGTGCCGGGCGACCCAGAACTTCGGCGTCGTAATGACGTGGATCATGTCCTCACGCCAACCTGCAGACGTGTTCTTGCTGAACTCAAACTCGCTTGCCTTCTTGAACCAGGACGCAGGCAGCAGGTCGTTGTTGTTGTAGGTGTCCGGCCAGGCCCAGACATTCCCCGCTACGGGTGGTCCTGCAGCGACCTGAATGCTCATCGCGTCCTGGTTGCCCAGCTTCACAATCTCGAAACCAACTTCGTGATCGAACTCCATGCTGCCCTCGTCGGCGGCATCCGTTCCCAGGGCCATCTCGAGGGTTAGGTTCTGCTCGATGATGCCCTGCGCTTCGAACACTTTGAAACCCATCTTGGTGCGGGTGTCTCCGATGTAGCTGATGCTCATGCTGCCGCCGTTGTAAAAACTGACCGCATACCACTTGTAGGGCTTGTCGTTGGTGATGGTGATTTCCTTCACCTCGTTCCAGTCCCAGTCTAATGCCCCGTTCTCATAGAGCTTTTCCCACATGAATTCGCTCGTCGGAGTCTCCAGTGTCGATCCCCAGATGCGGACGCCCCTTGGAACCCACCAAAGCGTGGCTTTGTTGAACTTTCCGAGTCTGAACCGCTTTGCGATTGCGCCTCCGGTCTGCGGGACGCGCACGGCTAGAATCGGAAGGATGTCCTTCCCTTGGTAAGCCGAGTAGGGCGCGTTCGTCAGGTAGGTGCTGACGTAGTTCGCGTCGTCGTTGGCCCCGTAATAGGCCGGGGTTAGCTGATACGGGTTCCAACCGTAGGCGTCCTTGATCTCGACGTTTACGTTGAACACGTCAGCAGGGTCCGGTGGGTTCGCAACCAGTATGTAGGGCGGGGAATGGGTGTTGCCCTCTCCGATCAGCAGGCGGGCCTTCTGCGGGCTGGGGGCGTCGTCCCCGGTGAAGGGGTTCCAGATGTCCACGTACGCGGCCGCGTCCTCCAGGAACTCCATCTGCGCCGTGCCGACCAAACTCATGTCCATTGTGATCAGAGACGTGCTGTGCTGGAACCGCATCACTGCAGCCGCTCCAAGATCCCAATAATTCGGCCCGACCTCTCCAACGAACTCGATGTCAGCAGTCGCTGCAAGCTCGACGGGGTTGCCCTCCACGGTGCCGATGAACTCGACCTCCTCGGTTGCAGCAATGGCCATGTCGGCAGTCAGGTTCGCGGACGGGTTCCCGAATGACATCGCGCTGTGCGCTGTCAGGTTCCGAAGCAATTCAAGGATCGGTGCCCCGTCGATCACCTGCATTGCACCGGCCGCTTCAAGTTGAACGTCCAGGCCCAAGTTCTGGTCGCCGCCTTCGAAGTCCATGAACACATCCTGCGACACCAGGACGATCTCGCCCTCGTCCACGTTGACCAGGTCGGACAGCCTGCAGATGAAAGGCATCTCGGCCGTCGACTCCAGGACGTTGTCCATCGTGAGCGCATCGCCTCCGGTGGCGAAGTCCATCGACACAGCGGAAGCCATGGATACCGGGTTGCCGGACTCAGCAACGCCAGCGTGGTGCTTCCTTCTGTGGTGTTCGTGGCCCTGGGGCATGGCTTATGTCCAGACGACTGGTTCCGTGGTGGTTTCCTTATACTGCATTCGGGCTTGATGCAGCCGGACCTTGTCCCCGGCCGTGTCGTTCCCGTGGGTGCCTTTGCGCCTGATCCTGATCCACATTGTTGTGGTCTGGCTGTGGGTGCCGGACGGGGTCACGTTAAACACCGGGCTGTGCTTCTTCTCCGCGATGTCCGGCAACGTGGTGTCGACCTCCACTTCGGCTGGCCAGGCAACACTGTCGATGTCGACCTCGTCTTCGATCAGAACCGCGCTGACTCCGAACCGGGCAATGTTGCCCGCGACAATGCTTCCCTGGCCCTGCAGGACCAGCTTCATCTTGAAAGCGTTCCCGTCCCACTCCTGGGGCAGTGTCGTCTTGATCTGCACCTGCTCAGCGGCCGCGTCGGCGAACAGGTAAAGGTCGGCGACTCTGTTCTCGGTCGCCGTGCTGTTGACCGCGGCCTCGGCTGGGTCCGCGCTGGGTGGTGTCATGGAGGCAGCATCGAAGACGCGCTCCCGGTAGCTGCCCACGTTGACCGATGCGGAGTCAGAAACCAGTTCGTGAATCCTCGCGCCCGTGGCGTCGATCATTACCCCTCGTCCGATGGGTACCTCGCCATAGGCTGCGAACTGGCCCACGACGAAAATCAGGTCATCCGATACCACGACCACCTGAGTCGGGCGCACACCTGCAAACCCGGTGAACTCGACCAGGTTGATGCCCTGTGCGTCCACGCGATACAAGTTCCAGGCTGTCACGGCCGTGCCGTTGATGGTGGTCAAGTTGCCGGTGAAGTAGATGCGGCCCAGGCTGTCGATGGCCAGGGGGATCACATGGCTGTCGGCGTCCTTGGTGCAAGTGAAGTCGAACCCGGTGAAGGGCGTCCCCCTGGTTCCGGCCGTCCCGGCGTTCAGTTTGATCAGGCCGCTGCCGTCGTCATTGCTGCCACCTCCCCAAATGTAGTCGCTCCCGCCGTCATGGCTATCGCTGCCCCCTGCGACGATGTAAGCCCCGTTCGGGTCGGGGATGATACAATCTGCCCCGGCATTCCATCCAACGCCCCCTTGACTGCCCCAGAGCGATTCAACGGCCCCTGTGAAGACGCCGCCCGAGTCCTCGCAGAAGTCCAGGGCCTTGATTGCCTGGGGATTGTCGGTCGAGCCGTAGGTCGCGCCCGGTTTGCTGGTCAGGTAGGCGTAACACCCGATCACCGCCAGGTTGTTGAAGTCGTCGTCACCCGTCTCTGTGAACAGGGTCGCCCCCGTGTAGTCTGTGACGCGCAGCGTGCGATGGGTCAGCAGCAGAATCTTGTCCTCGAGAATGTCCAGGGCCAGGAGTTCGTCGGTGCCGCTCACCGCGATGGTGGCCGGGCTGGTCCAGGTGCCGACCACTGCGCCCAGGGGCGTGATCATGTGAACCCATGCAGAGCTGCCCCCGTTGTAGGTGGTCTTCGCGTTGTGGCCGATCAGCAGGTTGCCTCCCGGCATCACCTTGATGTAGCTCGGGCCTGCGCTGAACCCGCTGCCTGCATCGAACAGGGGATCGACCTTGCCGTATCGGTCCAGCTTCACGATCCCAGGGGCGGGCACGTTGTCCCAGGTGGTGAAGTCGCCAATCAGGAAGATCCAATTCCCAGACTGCACCGCGTTGTTCACGTTCCCGTTCGCCCATCCGATTTCACTCAGGTCGAACCGCGCCTTGTCGGCCGCTGACATGAATCCGGCCGCTCCGCTGGTTGCCAGGCCCGGCATCGGGTGCGTGTGGTCGCTGTGGCTGAGTTTGCCGCTCGTTCCGACCGAACCGGCCCCGGCTACGGTCAAGGCTCCAGGTGTGGACGTGGAGAACTGATAGTCGGAACCCTGGGCAAGCAGGCCCCAGGGTAGACCACTGCCCACGTTGGCCGGGTCGTCTGGATCGTTGTCCAGGTTCCCGTTTTGCTGGCTGATGTAGGTGCTGCCCAGTCGGAACACAGCCTGGCCAATGGTGTAGGTCGTGGCCTCGTTGTAGGTGCCCTGCCAATCGAAGTCGGACGGGAGCAGAACCCAGTTATTGATGTCGCTCGCGTCCGTGCCGTTCAGCCAATAGATCCGGTTGTTGTCCACGCGCAGGGCGATGTCGCCCTTGTTGGCGGTCAGGGCCAGCATCGTGGTCTGGTCCGCGACTGATTCATGAACCGAGCCGTGCGCCTTGAGGATGTTGACGACGTTCGTCGCAATGTCGGCCGTGTTCTGGGCGATGTCGTCAATCAGGTCTTGGATTGGTGCGGCTAGGGTGTAGCGGGCGTCGGACTCCTCGGCAGTGTAGTAGCTGGGACGGTAGACCATCGCCGTCACCAGGGCGTCAGGTGTGCCGGACAGTGTCACCTCAGTCGTCCCCGCGGTGAAGCGGGTCTCGGTGGTCGTGATCACGTTGCCGTCGTTGTCGATCTGGGTATCGTTGGCTCCCTTCTCCCAGGTGTAGACCTTGTTCGCGGTCACCGCCAGGACGTAGTTGCCGCTGCCATCGTAGACGGCCCCGTTGGGGATCAGGGAATCCCCGACCACCGGGCTGTTCTCCAGGGTGCCCGCTCCGTCTTCGTGTACGGTGAGCAGGGTCGCGCCCAGGGTGATCTCCTTCGCAGGCGTGTCGGTGGTCAGGGCATAGAATACCAGCCAGAGCTTGCGCGTGTTCGCGCCCTGCATGTCGAACCGGCTGTTGGACGTTGCAATCTCAAACGTGGCGTGCTGATCCGTCCCGGCTGTGAAGTTGGCGAGAACCAGGCTCCGGTTGATGTCCGCATACGCGACGGTCTCCTCGTAGATGTTGGCCCCTCCCAGGTCGTCGGGGTCTTTGATGACCAGGTTCACCGAGTCGAAGCACGACACATCGACCAGGGCGTCGTTTTCGAAAAAAGCGGCTTCGATCTTGATGTCGTTGCCGCGCCAAATCTCGGGCGCTTGTGAAGTCAGCGCATCTTGAAACTGGGTGCGCTTGTTGACGATGACCTTCGGACGGATTCTCGATGTGCAAAATGGCATGGCTTGCTCCTCATGTTGGGACGGTTGACTGCAGCATACCGCCAACCGCCGTGTAGGTGTATCGGGTCGTCACTCCCACATGATCACCGTCGAGGGCCTGCAGTTTACCCTTGGCGAAGTAGTATTTCCTCTCTGCGCTGTTCTCGTCGCGGATCGTGATCGTGATGCTGTCCACCAGGACTGGCAGCAGTGAAGCGTGCAGCAGCAGATGATCGTACGCGTCGAACAGGGTGGCGTGTTCCTTGATGACGTGCAGCGAGATGGACGCGGACAGGTTCTCCCGGTCGAACGTGTCGATGTGTCGAGCGCGGGGATACGCCTGCGACTCGATGATCCGGCCAGTCTTTACCTTGAACTGACTGACTGGATCACCGAAGTCGCAGAGGACGTATTGACCGATCTCGAACTTTACGTTCACGACGCGGCGACAGTGTAGAACGGATCAGGTGCACCGGCTGTGAAGCCGCGAGTCGCGATCAGGCCGATCTCGCCCTGGCGCAACGTGACGTTTCCGAACTGGAACCCGGCAGACTTGAGCTGCGCGGCCTTCAGGGTGATCACAACTCCCGTGGCGGTCAGGGCCAGGTCGTTGCTGTTCGCGTTTAGGGATCGCCCGCGTGCGGCCCCGGTGTCTTGCACCAGCAAAGCGGTGTTGATGTTGGCCTCTGGGATGTTGGCCGGGATGCACTTTGCCATCGCTCCCGTGCTCGCGAACTTCATGTCGTAGGTGCCAATGTCGTCCATCGGCACCGGACTTGTCTGAAGGTCGAAATCAATCGTCCAACCAGTTTGCGTCTCGATGTCGTCCCAGGGCGAGGAACCCCACGCGGCCGCGAGCGGCTGGGTCAGGATCGCAGCGGGGTCGAACCCGGTGTCGGACCAGGCGTTGCTGGCGATGGTGAACAGCGAATCGGCCGTCGACCACGCGGTATTGTCCTTGCGGATCGCTGTGAACTCGACCGCGCCAATCATGGTCTCGGACGCGCTGCCGCGAATCGTCGGGATCTTGGTCAGGGCAGCGGCCGGGAACGTGTAGAGCTTCCCGTCAACGGATTGGATGGTCAGCGGGATGTCTCCCGAGCTCTCCCCGTAGCTGGCCCCGTCGAAGATCGACGCGCCCACGGTGAAGGCCCCATACGGCCAAAGGATTCCCAGGCTTTCCCACTCGCCCGCTGGTTCGAAGCTGATGACCGCCATCACGTCGATGGCTCGCTCGTCAACTTTTCCGTATGCGGCGACCGGAACTTCCATTGTCTGGATTTCGGTCTGCACGCTGATGTCGCCCTTGGAATAGAACACACCTCCTCGGTATGTTACGCGGGCCGGTCCTGCAATAAGGCTTGCTCTTGTCATTTTGTTGTCTCCGGTTCGTGTTTATGCGGCGGCATCGTGGCGATACTAGGTAAGGTCACCGCTTTTGCAATCTCCGATTGCCTGCCGGACACTCTCGCAAAACGGTCGGTCCAGGTGGGCGTCGGGGTGAACGCCTGCGATCTGCAGGCCTGCTTTCTTCAGTCCCATGTCCACTGACATGGCTCCCAGGGCGATGCCCACCGACCGGCTCAGTCCGGCCGAGCAGTGGATCAGCACCTTCGGATAGTTCTGCCTCAGCCAGATTGCCGTTCTCACGGCGTGGATGATCCTTCGGCTGTCGTTTGCCCCTGTGTCGGACAAAGGCACCCAGAAACGATGTGGTGCCTGTTCTGTGCCTTTTCTGCAGACGTTCAGGACCGCCCCGTCCCTGGGGAATTGTTCGGCGTCGTTGTGGTTGCCGACGAATAGTTCTTCATCAACTTCAATCATGGCTGTTCGTAGAATCCTCCTGCCATCGCACTGTCGATCATGTCGGCCTTGCTCGCGACGGCGTGCAGCATGGCCAGGTCGTTGACGTAGTTCAGCGTCACTGCCCCAGTGTAAAGCGTTCCATTGCCCGCGTGCGGGTAGGTGCCGTCGGTGGTGTAGTAGACCGACGCGCCCGCCTCGTTGTTGGTGATGGTCACCGACACCGGGTTGCCGCTCGTCGCGGACAGGGTCGGAGCCGCGCAGACTGCAACACGTGCCTTGTCGGCCTCCCGATACTTGAACCGGACCTCGTAGGCCAGGGGTGCGATTGGGTCTTCGACCGGCACGATGGTCGGGTTTTCGGTCGAGAGGACCGTGCAGAACCCTGCAGCCTGAAAATGATTCATCACCCGCAGGATGCGCCTGGCCAGGGCCAGGGCTGATTTCCCGGTCCCGTTGGCCCCCGTGTTGAATACCGGGTTCTCCAAGACGCGGAAGGCCTGCTCAGTGTCCAAGGGCGACTGCTGGATGGCCTCCGCGAATGTCGATGCGACCGGCGACATGACCATGATGGCCGCGCCCACCTTGTCGGTCCGTGCAGTCATCACGGCCAGGCTGTTGGTGATCTTCGATTGCAGGTTCTCAATGCGCTCATAAAAGATCGGCACGTCGGCGAACCACGGGTCGGCAAGCAGTCGCTCCCGTAGGATCAACTGCATCTGTTCCAGGATTAGGTCATTCGGTGCGCTCATTTGATCTTCGCTAGTTTGCCCAGGGTCGTTTTCATGGTGGCGATCAGCTCCTTGTCCTTGGGGATCACCTCGGGCGTTGGTTTCTGGTTCACCGACCGGCGCAGGACGTAAAGGATGTTCCAGCGTGCCCGCAGGCGTTCGCCCTTCTTTCGCTTGCCCTTGCCGTTCCTGGGTGTGGTGTCGCCCGGGATGCCCAGGGCGACCGGTTTACCGTCCTTGTTGAATACCAGCTTCAGGTCAGGGAACTCGGATGCACGCTTGCCGTGGGCCTCGGCTGCGACCGGGATGGTCAGGAACTTGGTCGGGCCGCTGCCGGTGCTGGAATTGTTGCGCCCTGGTTTGATCTGCCCGCCATAGATGCGCTGCTTGATTCCCACATGGCTGATCCAGACGATCACCAGCTTTCCGTCCTGCTTCCAGTGCGTGGCCCGTGCTGCCTGGGCGTAGAAGTTGGTTCGCTTCCCTCCCAGCTTGTTGGGGTTGGCCCTGTTGTATCGGAACAGGTGGTTGCGGACGTGGGTTTGCACTGCTCGTCCAAGGGCCGGGCGCACCTTGTCCATCTGCAGGCTGTTGATCATGGCCTGCAGTGGCTTGGTCGCGTAGTCCTTGACGGTGATCTTCATTCGTCGTCGTCGTCTTCCTCGATTGTGGGGTCGGTCCCCATGAGTCTCTGCGCGGCCAGTGTAATCATGGCTCGCATGTGGGCGGCAATCTCAATCGGCGGCTCCCCGCTCTCCTTCATGTCCTGAAGGGTCTCTGTGAACTCGACCACGGTGACGGTGAAAAACGATTTCAGCACCTCCTCCGGTGTCTCCCCTCCGAACATGAGAACTTGCTTCAGGTAGCGGTCGACGTTGCCCCGCGTAAACCAGGCGGTGCCTTCGAAGTCCTCCGACTCGCTGAATAGGATCGGGGTCAGGGTTGCCATCTGCTTGTCGATCCAGGCCTCCAGCTCGTCCTCACTGGTTCCGTCGTCGTCCCACCATTCGATGAACTCCGCGATGAACTGCTGCACGATGCCGCGCACGTTGCTGAAGTTGCCCAGGCTGTTCTCTCCGTTGGCCTGCGCGATGGCTTGCTTCAGGAATTCGTCGTCTTGTTCTTGTGGTGTGCTCATGCGTTCAGTCGTTGAAGATTACCGCCTCGACAATGATCGGGTTGCCAGTCGACACGATGCCGGTGTGCTTCTGCACCTTCTTGATCACGTAGCGGGTGTTTGCCGGGAGCAGCACTTCGCCTTCGTTGCTATAAGCACTGATTTTCTTGACATAGGCCCCCTTCGCTCCCTTGCCCGCGGTCAGTTTCCAATGCACCGTGCCGCTCCATACGTTCTCGCTCATGCTGGTCGAGCTGAGTGCTGTTTCAACGAGCACCTGGCCAGGCTTCAAGTTGAGTGCCGCTTGCTGA
>Ga0208767_1000111_pt1 | contig 54593 bp, 58 predicted proteins | sample VirMetDEL_Mar_21_FD_184514 | JGI IMG/M metagenome (GOLD analysis project Ga0208767, IMG submission 184514) | Aqueous microbial communities from the Delaware River and Bay under freshwater to marine salinity gradient to study organic matter... | ecosystem: Environmental > Aquatic > Marine >...
AAGGTGCGCTCTCTCAAGCTGTCCCCCGAAACCAATGGCACCTACAACCTGCCCGATGACTTTGCAAGCATCGTAAGGGTTGGACTCGCAGGCTCTGACGGGATGTTCTACCCGCTGGCCATGAACAATAACCTCAACATGTCTCAGGCCTACACAAATGTAGATGACCCTGAAGACAGTGATGGTGATGGTTTCTTTGACAGAGTAGATGACACAACAGGAAGTGGCGGCGGTATCCTTGGTGAGGAGGAGGCAATGCTCTTCAACAACTACGCCTACAACCAAGCTGTGGGGAGAACCTACGGTCTCGGTGGCGGCATCTACGCAGGCGAGTACAGACTGAACAGAGACCAGAACAGGCTTGAGACAGACTCAGGTACGACTGGTGTAATCGTGGTAGAGTACGTGGCAGATGAGGCTAGAGCCAAAGACCCTCAAGTTCCTGTGGAAGCAGAGGAGGCTCTTCGCGCATACATGTACTTCCGAATCATCGAGCGCAAGAGAGGCGTCCCCAATGTGGAGAAGTCCCGCGCAAGACAGGAATACTACAACGAAAGACGCAAGGCTAACGCACGTATGAGAACCTTCAACAAGGATGAGGCATTGCGCGTGATTCGTAAGAACTTCAAGCAAGCGCCTAAGTACTGATGGCTATTGATAAACTGACACCTCGTTATCTGAACTTGGATGACGACGAGCGATTGGTGCAAGCTGTCCAGATGACAGATGCCCTGAATGTCGACATCTCTGTGGACGACGAAGAGGATGCTGGTGTCATCAAGCAGGCTCAGGGAAACAGGCAGGGACGTGCTAGGAACGTTTCTGACAACCTACCCTCAGGGGTTAACCATGTAATCTCCAGCATCAACTACGACGCAGGAGGGGTGGTATTCTACTACGTCTGGAACAGCGATAACGACCACGGCGTCTACATGTACGACACAGCGCAGCACGACTTCGTGAAGTTGTACGAGAGCAGCGCACTTGCTTTTGAGAAGAACTCTCACATCCAGAGCGAGGTTGTGAAGATGGGTAACGGGGACCTCCTGTTGTACTTCACAGATGGTAACACTGAGCCAAAAAAAATAAACGTCAGCAGGCTTCTATCGGCTTCCTACGACGCATCCATTGATACGTCTACCGTTGCGTTGAATGCAATTACTGTGTGCAAGAGGCCACCAATGAGGCCACCAACCTTTACCTTTGTACAGGCTGGCGAGGCTGAGACCGTTGTGAATAGAATCGTCGACAACGTGTTTCAGTTCGCCGCCCAATACGTCTACGTGGACGGAGAGGTGTCTGCCATCGGGCCTTACTCGAAGCTTTCGTATTACGAAGACCACTTCAACCCAACAGGCACCATGACCGACCTGTACCTGACGCAGTTTGATGCGATTGAGGTCTCGGTTGAAAAGGCTGGGCTGAACGACGACACTGGCGCGAATGTAGACGGAGATGTAAAAGCTGTACGGTTCCTTGCGAGGAACGGAAACACTGGGGCTTGGCATGTCTTTGGTGAGAGGAACACCTCTTACAATAGCACCGTTGCACAAGACACCTTTACAAACTCCAAGGCCTATAGGATTATTGGTGACGCAGAAACAAACAAACTGTTTGACAACGTGCCCTACAAGGCTACGTCTCTTTGCGTTGCTGAGAACAGGCTGTTCTTCGGGAACTACGTGGATGGTTACGACGCCACGACTTGGCCAAATGTAATTAAGAAGAATGCAGGCCTGAGCACCCACTCTTTCCCTGTGGAAACAGGCATTGAGGAACTCGCGGTCAACCTAGGTGGCGACGACTTCCCCGCTAACTATCTAAACGAGATAGAACATGCCTACAGGTCTCTTGAGACGCACAGGCAGCAGTACGAACCATTTGTAGCGATGGAGCCTCGTTCTGAAAATAGTCTTGCACAAGACCCAAACCTCGGCACTGCAGATAGCTTGGGTGGGTACTTCGTGCAGGCGAAGGGCTCTAACTCCCCCGACGACTCGGGTGAGTTTTTTGGCGGAGATACAACCAAAGTGCCTTGGGCTATTTCAAGTTCGGGTGACACAGGCGAAGCCGGACCAATCGAACCCAACATGGCTTGGGGTATGGGCAACTCAAACCGAATCGAAGTCGTACTTGACATGGACCAAATCCCTGTTGATGGATATGGTGTTTCTGGTCAGGTAGGTCTTACTTGGGCTGTTGAAGGTTCAAGGGCTATGATTATCCCAAACTACCGAAACCAAACGGGAAAGATAGAGTACGATAGAAGGTTCAAACCATTCCCCGAGGGCACAGAAACTGGCTCAGACAACTCTGTACAGACGGAGAAGTTTAAGCTTTTTCACGGGGGTGACTCAATCGCCTCAGCCGATGACCTTAACCTAGACGAAAATGTTTATGGATACTTCAAGGTCTGTGGTATTGCAGGTATCAACTGGGGTTCCGGAACTGACCAGAGTGTAACGATTGACACTCAAGCCGCCATGACAAGGACCGAGATTGCTCAGGCTCTCGCTGACAAAATTATGGAACAGCAGGTGGGCTTCGCTGTAGGCGGAAACGCTTTTGCTACAGCCCACGGAAACCACTACAGGAGAAACGTCGCTTTGTTCGCTACGATTGACAGAAATGACCAGTCAAAGATGTGCAGGTACCTCCTGACGAACAATGGCAACAACAACGGTCAGGCGATGAACTTTAGAGCTACTACGGCTTTTGTAGTAGGCGCAGGTGGCACGAGTGTTCAACTGCACGTTCAGTATCAGCTCGACTCTCTGAACATGACATTCAACAGAGTTGCACATGCAGGACCAGCAATTCGTGTCACAGGAGCGGGCGGTGTTGGTGGGCTTCAGCAGCAGTTGCAGCCTCAAGGGCTAGACACGACAACACCCCTTGAGGACGGTAACATCGTCTTGGAGATGACCAGAACTGGGAATGGCATTGACGGGGCTGAGGGCGGAGGAGGAGCAGAGGACCTGTACCATAGTGCAATTCTAGACTGGAACTCTAGCGAAAAGGAGGGGAATATATCTTTCACCACTAGCGTATCTAGCGCTGGCGACATCGGAGTCAACAGGCTCACGTTTAGGTCAGGCGCCCACCACCCACTTGGCGTCGTCTTCTATGACCACAGAAACAGAAGCAGCAATGTAAACCTGCTTCCAGAATCTTACGTCCCGTTCTCAGGTTCAGCAGACTCACCCGTAGGTAACGGCAGCGATGTCCTTGTACCTTACGACATCGACGTAAACTTCCGCAAAGAGTTCATTCCGGACTGGGCTGAGAGGTATCAAATCGTCTACGCAGGCAACTCACTCTTCTCGGACAGCTTGACTGTGACTGTTGGTGAGGCCTTGGTCGCGGATATGTCGAAGGTTGTCATTAGAGACCCGTCCTTCAGTGATGGGGATGACGTCGACGCAGACTCTCTCGAGGAGGGTGTAACTGACGAAACCAACTTTGGCAACTTCCCCAGCATGGCGGTCGCTGAGTCTGTGGGTATCATCAACAATGCCATCTACCTCCCGATGAGATTCTTCGAGGGTAAGGTTGACTCTTACAAGGAGTCCAAGAGCGCAAGACTTAACTACGAGTTTAGGCCGGGCGACAAGCTTAGGATTATTAGCTACGCTGCGGCTGGACAGGATGATGTCTTGTCTAACGCCTTCCCCAAGAACTACTTCTTTGACGTGCTTGGCTACAAGTACTTTGAGGCGAACTCCGACCAAAACGTATTGGTCCTCCCCAACCAAGAGGACGGAAACTTTACAGCAGAAGGTGAGTACCGCCGCTCTGGATGGATGTTGATTCTTAGGGGTGACAACGTGCAGTACCCGGGCTTTAGACCTGATGATGTTAGAAACCAGAACTCTACTGTCAACCGATGGGGTCAAGACGTCCGCGTTGAAATCCTTAGGCCGCGTGTTGATGTTGTCGATGAGGACAGAGTCTACTACGAGATTGGGGAGTCATTCCCTGTAGGTAAGGATTCAAAGCAGCCAAATAGTTACAACAACGAGTTCCCAGTCGTCTTTTCTCCCGGTAGTGAATCCAACGGGACGTATAGGGTTAAAACAATTCAGCGCTTGTTTAGGGGCGATGAGTTCTATGCAATCAAGCTTGCCACCGAAGCCGACGTGGCGGCTGACAATGGGGATAACCCACTGAACTACTTCTTTGGATTTAACGACCCACCTACAGGCTTGGGTGGCGACCCGCTCAATGCGAACGACGACGCCGAGTCAAACGTGTACACGGTAGGCAGGGTTCTAGGAAGATTTTACGACCAATCACTTGACTACGAGTATTACGAGTACGAGGTTTTTGAAAGTAAGCCGTACACAGGTTCCGGTTCGCTAGGACCCAGCCCGGACCCGTTCCAAATCTTTACGGAGCCGTTTGCAGCAAACCCTGAGGGATTCCCAATCAGCTCCACGGCCGCCATGTGTGAGTTCGTGATGAACAACAGATTCGTCAATGTGCATCTTACCGACCAAGGTGACACGTACTTCAGGCAACGAGACATGCGTACCTCTGCTGTCATCGGAGGCTCCTATGACCCGGGCCAGCTGACCAATGCTACGGATGCGAACTTCATTCGTAGAAACATCGAGGACCCCGGGTTCAACGACTTCTTGCCGTCTACGGTAACTAGGAACTATCACTTTGGAAGACCACACATCTTTAGCCCTGAAGAGCAGACCAGTGTGCGCTCATCTTCTGTAACGTACAGCGACCCCTACGCATCTGACGGGGAGGTATTGGCACTGTCCAGCTTCAACCCATCAATGTTCCCATTCAAGGACTACAACCTCAGGTACGGCGGTATTCAGAGAATGTTTGACATGGGCGGCGGCATCGCCATGCTTCACGAGAGAAAGGTGTCATCGACTCCTGTAAGCAAGGACTACTTGTCTACAGCAGATGGCGGCATGATGATTGCTTCCAACAAAGTTCTTGGCACCGAGCGGTACTACGCAGGGGAGCACGGCATCGGCAAGTACAGCAAGGGGGCGGTTTCGCATGGCGGGGCCATCTTCTTTGTGGATGTCGAGATGGGTACTGTGTGTATGCTTGGTGGCAACGGCATTCAGGTCATTAGCGACAGGAAGGTTGACTCTTACTTCAAGGATAGGCTTGAGAGAGTTCAAGGCGCGATGATGTACGCGGCCACGCTGATTGGTGTTCACCCCGACAACAAGGAAATCATCGTAGCTGTCAACAGCAGAGCCAGAAGAGACATCCGTGTCGACGGCATAGCCTATGGTAGAAACCTTCCTGTGGATGGGGACGACAACACCAAGTTCGACCTGACGATGATGCAGAAAGTCTACAAGATTGCAGGCTCTCCTCTGGACATTGTTAACGAAAGACAAAACTGGGAAGACGTATTTATGGATTGGGGCGAAGCAGGTAAGGGTGTAGTGCTTGTGGACCAGCCACGCGAGCTGGGCTACGTGGACGCAGGCCTTTCCGGCAAAGTGACCCACGACTTCCTTGTGACAGATAAGGACAGCAACTTTGCTGCTAAGATGACTCAGGGCATTCGCTCTCGGCTTGGAACACTCGACGAGACAGCGGGCGGGGCTAGGGATAGCGGGGGCTCAGGGCAGGCTTCAAAGGGCACCGTGGCAGGTGCCGAGCGAGGCTCCATCGGGTACAACTATGAGTCCAAGGTGTGGACGTCCAAGTACTCGTTTGAGCCAGAGGACATCGTCAGCATCTTCGAGGACTTCCTGACATTCAGCAGCGGTTCTCCGTGGAGGCATGATGACTTGGGTACGGTAAACAACTACTATGGCGTGCAGTACACGTCTGTTGTGGAGGCCATCTCAAAGATGAATCCTTCTATGGTGAAGCTGTACAAGGCGCTGAGCCTTGAAGGTAACTCTGTATGGTCTGCCGAGCTGTCTAACTCTGACCAGTCATCAACCATTACGGTTGACATGTGGAAAGACCAAAACATTGACGGTACACTCAGGGCTGGCGATGGATTCAGAGAGGGTATGCTGTACTGCAACATGCCGGGTGACACCAGCACGTCAAGCCATCTCGATGAGATTACGATTGGTGAGGTGACCGACGTAACCACACCGGGAGAGATTAAATTCAAGGGCAGGGTCAACAACATCCCGTTCAACTCAGGGGACAGGCTGTTCCTTGCCGATGGTACAGACACCACCCGAACAATCACAAGTGTCAAAGACAGAAACACCCTCAACGTCAGTGCAAACACTGGCATCAATGTGGGTGACATCCTTGTCGCGCAGAGCAGGGCAGACGCATCGCACATTGCAGGTGACCGCCTGAGAGACTACTATCTAAAAATTAAACTGACAAACTCTTCTACCACGAAGGACGAGCTCTACGCCATCAACGCGATTTACGAGCGCTCACGCCTTCATAACGACAGAGTTAACTAACTTTGCAGTATGGCCAACTTTAAGTACGGTAATCCATATACGCCCGGCACAGCGGAGTTCTATGCCTATCAAAACGCCGATGTAGCCCCTGACCTTGGGTTCAGCATGGCTCCCAGAATTGCTGGCCCTAGGCCTGAGCTGGGCCTCGCTCCATACGGACCGGGCTATGCCTCAACGTACCCTAACCCGGGCGGGGTTGACAGCGGTCAAGACTTGCCCATGATGTACGGGTATGAAAGCACCATCGGCGTACCGCAGGCTCAAGTTGACCCAATGTCAATCAGCCCCGGAGGGACAAACGAAATCGTTGGCGCACCTCAGACAGACTACTCAGGTGGGTTTGATACAAGCGCAATGACTTACGCGGACCAAGGCATGTTTGACGACCAAGGCGGATTCCTTGGGGTTGACTTCAACATGGATGGTCAGCGCTCTGAGATTGGCGCACCAGTCACAGAGACCCCACCCGAGCTTAGGTCGGGAGACGCCACAGGCACGGCAGCTACAGGGACAGCAGCGGCAGCCGCAAGTACTGAAAGCGAAAAAGGAGGAGACGGTTTGGCAAAGGCTGCAGGTGCAGCCAGTGGAGTTGGTCAGATTGTAGGTGGCGTTACCAACATTGTCATGGGGGCAAGAGCCCTCAAAGATGTAGACATCGCAGGGGCAGAGGCAGGCGTCAGAGACGCTTACGCCACCCGCCCCGGGCTCGGCACACCCGTCGAGTTCTACAACATGCAGAAGGAGGCCTACGACCAAAGGCTTATGGCCATGAGGTTGGAGGACATTAACCGTGGGCTGGCTACTAACGTAGCGGCAGCTCAGCAGTACGGAGCTCGTGGACTGGGCGCAACATTGGCCGCCACAGCCCAAGCACAACGCGCTCAACAGCAAGAGGTTCTGCAGCAGCAGAGACTTCAGACCAGCGCACTTGGCACTTTGGCTCAGGCCAGAGAGCGTGAGATTCAGAGAAGAGAGCAGCGTGCTACCTTCGACATCGGTATGGCTTACGACAATCTCAAGGCAGAGCAGGCTAGAGAGCAGTACGCTAGACAGCAAATTGCTCAGGGTATCGTAGGTACAGCATCAGGCATCGCAAGAACCGCTGTCACGTTCGGCGCAGAACAAGGTGCAAAGGTTACACCGGGAGAGTTTTCTCACGACACCAACCCCATTGACATCGTACAGGAGGGAGCTAAGATTGGAGAGATGACAGGTGGCGAGTACATCTTCAACCCACAGCAGGCTGGCCAGATGGCACGCGAAGCCAAGAAGGGCAACTCACCACTGCATAAGTTCGTTCGCAAGACCCTGAACAAGTTCCACAAAGACGCAGAGAAGTATGAAGGCAAGTAAGAGAAAATTCAATCAAGGCGGATTCTACGAGAACAAAACAGACTTTGTTCTCAAGCCCACTGACTTCGCAGCTCTCGGGGCCAACTACGACCAGTTGACCCTGAAGTACATGGACGCCCAGAAGAAGGCAAAGCAGGAGCAGGACAAGAAGGCTAGAGAGGGCATCAGAGCATTCGAGAGCCGTACCAAGGTGATGGACCGCCACAACGGCGTGCTTCAGGCTTCGTACGACATCTTTGAGGAGGCTCGTATTGCGGCTATCAGCAACCCTACTGCGGCAAACAAGCAAGCAGCTGATGAGGCGTACAGCCAGTACTCCGTCATCAAGGAGAACGCTGTGGCTATTACGGCTGACTACCAGAAGGAGGTCAACGATTTGAACAAGGGCTCTCTCGACTCAAACCTTCTCGGCACGAGAGCACAGGCTGTGACTGAGGCCAAGTCCTTCAACCAAGAGATTCCCTTCCAAGTAGTGGGAGGTAGAATCATGGTTCCGGGAGCAGACGGTGAGCCTGTAGAGTACCTGCAGTCTACGTTTGTGAACGAGGGTGTGTTCGGTCAGAACGGAAGAAACTTCATTGCCTCGCGTCGGGCGCCGGGTACGGACTTCATGTTCGCCCCGCTCAGCGACACCTACGCTAAGCAGCTCGAAGGGGATAGCGACATCTTCGCCATGGTCGGTGACAGAAAAAAGGGCATCAACCCTGAGTACGTCGGTAGCCGTGTTGCCCAAAGACTCCGCACTGACTTCATGGCCAACCCCGCTGCATTCGTGGACGCTGTGTCTACGCAGTACGGCGCGTTCTCTTACGGAGTGGAGAACCTGAATGTCGACAACATGAACAAGGCTACTGCCGACTACGGTGGCATTGACCTGTACTCAGGCAATAAGCTCTTGACAGACTGGGAGCTTGTGTACACTGAGCCTACAGAAGAGAACCCAGAGGGCAAGTTCAACGTTGCGTTCCCTAACGTAGATGACGCTGTCAGAAGAGACGGCCTAAGCCCACAGACCGCAGCAGCCATCAAGAACAGGCAGGAGGCGCTGAGCTATCAGATTACCAATACCGCTGACCAGACGTTGTTCAAGCTGAAGAACCAGTTCCAGCCATCACCTCAGGGTGGAGGCCTTAGCTTCGGTGGAGGATTCAAGAGCCAGAACATCCCGTCGTTCAGAGACACTGACCTGTACACCACTGTTGGTGACAAGCAGCAAACGACAGGTCAGAAGGGTAGCATCCTTGACTTCCGCAACGCTCCACTCAACTTCCGGTACAAGGATACCAACTCGAAGATTACCAACATCCAGTTCGACGAAAACAAAAACATCGTTGCGTTTGACATCGAGTCAAAGCCAATGCGAGATGCTTTGGTCAAGGCCTATGGTGAGGAAATCGACAGCTTGGACAGACAGCTTGATAGAATTACGCTTGGACTGCAAGAGCCGGGAATGCTTTCAGAGGAGAAAGACAGGCTCAAACAAGAGCAGAGCGAGCTCAACCAACAGAGAGACACGTTTGACAATGCCCGTAAGTCCATGAGAAGAAAGGATTCTAAGCTTGTCATCCCGAGAACAGGGCTTGGTGGGCAGGAGGGTTCTAACCTCTACATGGCTGGTAACGTCGCTGACATCCCAACCTTCGATGAGATTCTGAACTCACTGCTTGCTGGTGAAAGCCAGTTGATGGCGTTGATTGCGAAGGAGACGGGGGTAGACCCTGCAGTCTTCAATGAGGAATACTTCGAGCAAGCTCCGGGTGCAGGTGGGGTCGATGCCTCACAATACTGATAATTTAGTATTTTAGCAGAATGAACGAACAGGCACTACAGGACGCCTACACTCTGTTCCAAGGAGCAGGATACGGCAAGTCGTTTGACGAGTTTGTTAATTTGATTAACACCAACGACCAAGCCCTCGGGGACGCCTACCAGTTGTTCCAAGACAGCGGCTATGGCAAAAGCCTCGATGAGTTCAGCACCTTGATGGGTGTAAAAAAAAAAGACGATACGTCGGTATCGGTTGCTCAGCCGGAAGAGGTTTCTACGGAATCTACCTCAGCTACGGCTCCTCCACCGGAACAAGAGTCTGGAGATTCGGATTCAGTTCTAGCCCAGCCTGAGCTAACACAGCCCGAGCTTACAGAGCAACAACTCGCTGACCTTCAGCGTGCGGCACAAGCCATCGACCCCAACGTCGAGACGCAGACGCCATACATGCAGGTCAACGACTTCAACGCATCGCTGCCAAGGTTTGGCACTACTGTTGAGGACGCGATTGCCGCTGTTGCTGACGCCCCTAATGAAGCGCGACGCCTAGGGTTCGAGACTCCGGAACAGCAAAACACTTTCTTTGAGGGTGAGCTTGCGGACGTTCTTCTCGACATGGATGGCATCGAGAAGGAGAAACTGTCTAGGGTTGCAGGTGGAGAGTCTTTCTTTATGCAGGAAGAGAAAGCCAATGCTGCACTGGCTGTAGATGAGGAGTTTCAGCGCCTTGCTGAAGAGTCCGCTAAGGGGCTTATGCTCATTGAAGATGACATGACCAAAATCCTTACTGGTCAAGTTGTAATGGCAGGCGACCTCACTGTCGAAGACAGAGTCAAAGACTTGAAGGAGCAGTACACTCAGGAGCTTCCGCCCGAGTTCAGGGAGCGCGTAGAGCGCATGGACCTATCTGAGTTTGCCGACTACACCGTGAAGAACGCTATGGACAGGGACTTTGCTGCCGCACTGGTAGGCATGTCTAGTCTTGAAACGTACGACCTTGAGGCCAAGGTTGGCCGAATGTCGGGTGCATACATGGCTCTCGGGAACGCGGAAGAGCTTGAGGAAGGCAGCTACTACGGCAAGAGACTAGGTATTTCTTGGAAGGACTTTGGTATTGCAGACTACAAGGGCCTGATGTTTGGATTGGGCAAAGCCCGTGTCGAACAGGATGACTTAGCAATCGCCAAGATTGATTCTGTGATTGACAACTACGGAGCCGCTGGTATGACTGAAGAGCAGTACGAGGAGTTCGGCTCACTTGTTTACGACCCAATCGTCAGCAAAAAAATCACGGAGATGTCTGACGAGCCGCTCAGAGATTTGACGTTCTTCAATCCTGAGCAGGCACGTAACCATCGTATTGAGCTTGGTAAAACCATGTTTCAGTCGATTGCTCCTGATAATTTGCGAGAGCTGAGAAAGAGTCTTGCTCGTCGTAAGGAGGACAACATTGACTTCGCTGAGCTTTACGCAAGGGACTACAACTACAACGGAGGCTTGAAGGACACCATGTCTCAGCTTCTTGACGCTAGAGTTCTTACAGAAGAACAGGCCAAGAAGAGTGCTTGGGGCAACTTCCTTGATGGAGACTATGAGGCTTGGGCCGTTCAATCTTTTGGCTTTACTGCAGACCTCCTTCCAGACATGACTAAGGCTGTGGCCCTGAACTACATCGGTGGTCCCAACCTTATGGCCGCTGCCTTTGGACTTGACGCTGGGTCTTCTACCATTGGTGAGTACGCCTCTAGGCCAGAGGTAAGCGGGGTTGAGGCAATAGAGATAGGATTCCGTGCGGGTATGATTGAGGGTGGGGTTACCAGAATGTTCCCCGGCCTTCAAAACCTGCAGGCTGGAGCGGTCAAGAAGGGTATCGACCTGACTAAAGACATTGTTTCTGCATCTAGCAGAAAGGCTCAGAGAGAAGCCATCCGCAAGGGGGTAAAGAAAATCTTTGCCTCTGAACCCGGTAGAGCTATAAAAGACTGGGGCAAGGAGGGTCTTGAAGAAGGAACTATCGCATTCCTCGACCAATGGAACAGAGTTACTTCAGAGGTTGCGTCAGGCAGAATGAATCCGCAAGAGGCGTTTGATGAGTACTGGAACATGGGCGCTATCGGAGACGCGTTCTGGGCAGGATTCCTCGGCGGTGGTGTGGGTGCATCTCCCTTTGTCGCGGCTCGGGGTATGAGTTCCGTAGGTTCTAAGTTCACACTCTTTGATAGACTTGAGCTCAAGGATAGAAAAACGTACCTCCTTGAACAGCTCGAGAGAGGCGACCTTACTGACGACCAGAAAAAAGACTTCCGTGCTCAGCTTACCAAGGTTCACGAGGACGCCAACAGGCTGGCTCGAAAGGACGTAGAGTTCTATTCTCAGATGGAGAACGAAGACATGACGGAGATTATCCGGTTGAATCAGGAAATTTCCAAGAAGCGTCAAAGAGCAAGAAATCTTGCAAGAGCAGAGGGGCGGACGAATCAGACCCAACTGGATGCGCTGGCCAATGACGTGCGCAGTCTGATGACTCAGAAGCTAGAGATTGAGAACAAGTACGAGGCAGCTAACGCTGGATTCGACATGGACGTAGAGGCGCAAACTCGTAACAACAAGGAGGTCGAAAGACTTGTGGACGACATCATGAATGTGGACCGCAAGTGGGACGACGTAACAGAAGGGCAGGGCAATACAGGTGCGGGTAAGATTGTCTTAACTGACAACAACTCAGACACGATTCTATCTCGTCTTCTCGCTCAGGGCATCAAGGGTACTAGGTTCGCCACAGCAGAACAGATTCGTGACGGCATCGTGGGAGCGTTCAACATGGCCAAGGCAATCAAGGCAGACAACCCTGACGCCGAGGTTATCTTGGTCAACAGCAAGGAGGCGTTTAGGCGCGAGGTTGCTAAGGCAGGGAAGGTGTCGCCAAGCAAAGTGAAGCTTTCTCGAGGGATGCACATATCTAGGGACGGCGGTACTGTAGTTCTCTATGCCCCAGCTCTCAAGTCAAACACAGGATACCACGAGGGATTTCACCAATCGGTGTACCGTCAGATGCTCAAGGATGGTGTAAATCGTGGCGAAGCTATGATTCGTTTGGCATCTGCCTTGCGCAGAGGCATGACCAAAGCGCAACTTGCCAAGTACGGCAACTTCGTAAACCAATACGGTAACGTATCTGAGGCGCTCAAGGCTGAGGAGTTTTTGGCTGAGGTGTTTAGTGACATGGCCGATGGAGAAATCGACATTCAATTCCACAAGGGAATCGTAAGCGGTTTTGCAAGTTTTGTGAAGCAAGCGCTTAGCGCAAAGGGGGTCAAGATGACCAACACACCTGTGCTCCAAGACGTAGCCAACGGTCTTCGTGACGCAGCAGAGTACTTCTCAGAGGGCGAAGGAGGCGCTCAGGGGGCCCTTGGTGCCGTTTTAGAAGCATCAGGTAGGCTCAGACCCGGATTGGGTATAGAAGGTGTCTTAAACAGGCGCGAATTGCGTCGTCACAGAAACGCTCAGACCAGAGCTCAGGCGCATCAGCAGTCAGATGACCTCGATTCTACCGTAAAGGCACAGGACAGACTCAACGAACCCAGTGTTCTGGGTGACTGGACCAAGGATGCACTGACGTTTGATGCCAATGGCAACGTCAAGCTGCTCCACGTGGGGCCACAGAACTTAGAGGGTGGGTTCATTGACCCGCGTAGATTCGGTCAGCAGCCATACACCACCGACCAGCGTGGTGACAAGGTTGCGATGTTCTACGCCAAGCCTGAGGACCAAGAGAGCATGGTGAGAGGCCGGGCCTACGAGGCTACGGTGCCGCCGCAAATGCTGTACGACTTGTTCAAGGACCCACTCAACTTTTACGACACAGCACTCAAGGCGTTTAGGGATGCAGGTAACGTCGTTGCTTTCGATGGCAACAGACAGGCAGAGTGGATTGGGTACGAGGCTCGCAAGCAGGGCTTCGATGGCATGGTTACCAAGTGGCGCAACACTGCGCGTGTGGACATGTGGGTTCCTGTACGTCCCGATGAGAACGGCGGGTACTCACCTGCTGGTACCAAGATGACAGAGGCCGACATCTCCCCTGCCAAGAACAACGAATACGCTGTGGCTGCTATCGCAAAGAATATGCGGGAGGCAATCGCGGCGCACAAGGAGAAAGGCACGGGGGTGGACGGTCAGACAACACCACTGAAAGAGGAGACCATCCAGCGCATGATGGACGAAGGCACTACGTTCTACGTCGGCAACAACAGACTCAGCTCGGGCGTCGTGTCCTACGTGGACAAGGACGGCTACATGGGTGGACTCACTAAGCATCCAGACGTACCACTTCGTGGGGTGCAGGCTGAGATGCTGCGTAAGCGTATCGAGGATGGGGGTAACCACCTCGAGTGCTTCGACACCTACCTTGTAAAAAACAACATTGCTGCAGGCTTTGTCCCTGTGGCTAGAATCCCATTCGATGTAGATAGGGCTCCCGAAGGATGGGACGCACCTAACTCAACCCTGCGTGACAAACCAGACCTAGTGTTCATGGCGTACGACCCTGCGGCTGCTGCTGATGCAAAGCCCGGGGACGGCGTCAGGGCCAAGTCCTACGACGAGGGTCTTGCCATGGCTCGCTCCAGAGGGGAGGGTAATCAAAGCACGGGCGACCTTCTTAAAAGTCAACTCACTTCGTTTGATGAAGGCGATGCTGCAGCTATCAAGGATAATGACGGCGAGGCCATTGGCACCTTTTATGAGCTTCTCAACTCTAAGGCCAGAAAGCTAGGAGGGGTTTCTTCCATCTACAGATACAGAGGACTGATGGCGGGATTCAGTCAGGGAAGAATGGTTTACGTTGACGAGCAAGTCACCAAGCGCCCCAACGGAGAACCAGACAGACACATTGAGTTCGTGTTCAGGCCTCTTGACACTGGCAGAATACTTGACGAGCAGCTTGCTGGAAGACAGCCGGGCGAGGATGCAAGGCCAATCCCACAAAAAATGAGGGAGGGGCGCGTGATTAAGCTTGATGAGTGGTTTGTGACTAAGGCCTTAAACGAGGACTTCAAGCCTATCAAGGGAGCTGACAACAGAGGAAGCGGTCTCGGCACTCGGTTCATGAATTTAGTTATGGAAACTGCAGATGAGCTTGACATTGACATCGAGCTCATGGCCTACCCTACAAAGAACTATCAAGGTACAGAGCAGCAAAATCGAAAGGCATCTGACAGGCTGAAGGCTTACTACCAAAAGTTTGGATTTGTTTCTAGCAGCAAGTACAGCGACACGATGGTTCGTGTGGCTCGCACAAACCTTGACCAGCTTAGCCCTGCAGAAGACCAAGCCACTCAAGAGCTTGCACTTGGCAAGGACGGAGTGCCGGACATCGAGTTGTTTACCTTCTTCTCTTCTGCTGTAGAAAGGCTGCAAGACTTCAGGGAGGAGCAATCCATGACTCGGGAGGAGATTGAGCAAGCAAGGGCAGAAGATAGGGAGTTTAACGCGCAGTTCCAGTTTAAGCCGGAGCCAGACGAGAAGTACCTCCAGACAAGAGACAAGGAGATGAAGGCTGACGACTTGGCCGAGCTCGACGTACTGTTCCCGGGCATGACCCCTGAGCAGATTAGAGAGGAGTACATCGCTGCGTTTGGACCCACTACCAAAGCTCAGGCCATCGAGGCCACCATCCAGTTCGATACAGACACGGGTCGGAAGTGGACGGTGCGTAGAAAGTTTACGGACGAGAAGCACGTCAAGAACTTCATCAACTACATTGAGAAGAAGAAGGGCTACACGTTCGACGAGAGATGGAATCACGACACGCCGCCTGATGTCGACCCACCTGAGGTTACTGGAGTCACCAAGGCACAGCAACTGGCGGTTGACGCCATCAACTCAGAGACACCGGGTGAACTGACGCAGAGCATTCAAGTAGCTCGCGCACTCAACAAGTTTGCAGGTGAGCCTGTGAAGAGTGAGGGCGAGATGATGACGCGCTTCCTCAACAACGTGTACGAGGAGGCCGGATTCTACCTGAACCAAAAGGATGCACGCACTGGCGGTATCACGTGGTACACCGAGGACATTCAGGAGGCCAAGAAGAAGATGGGGATTATGTTCCCTGCTCTGCAAGGCGAAGCCATGGGTAGCATCGGCACAGCGTTGCTTGCTGTACTCTCTCCGGGCAACAGCCCTATCGGCAATATGACTACGCTGGCTGCCGTACTGCGCAACACGCCTGTTGACCAAATGCGCTCAGGCAACTTCTCCCGCAACTGGGGAGGAGACAAGATGAGCTTCGTTGACAAGAAGGGCAAGTCAGTAGCGTCAGGCAGAGTTGTTAAGGAAACCAAAACGCACTTCATCGTTCAGGGTGTAGATGCCTTGGGGCGAGACAGCAAGTACAGAAACGGACAGAACTTCCGCGTCAAGATTGCCAAGAAAGACATGAAGGCCGGATACCCCAAGCCTACTGGCTACACCACTAGGGGTAGGATTGTGGCCAAGCAGCTTGACAAGATTCAGTCTTTGTTCGAGAGATTTAAGACACCTGAGGCTGTGGTTAAGTTCCTTACGACAGACCAGCCAATCGGGGTGCTCAGGGAGTTCAGCAAGTCTGTGCCTGACAGCAAGGGCAAGGTGAACAAGAACCCTGCACCCGGTCGACGCAAGGGGGCGTACATCTTCGGAGAGAAGGTGGGTAGCTTCTTCCTGAACATGGAAGGCTTGGGTGAGTCGCTGACATCTGACCTGTGGTTCAACAGAACTTGGAATAGATACGCAGGCACTATGATTGACACGGTCAACGGCAAGGAGACCATCGTCGAGGTTCCTCGTAGCGAATCGGAGCGTAGGCTTCAGGCCGAAGCTGTAACTCAGGCAGCCAATGAGCTTGGACTGACTACTGCAGAACTGCAGGCAACCATGTGGTACTTCGAGCAAGAGCTGTGGAGGAGCATGGGGGCAAACACACGGAGTGAAAACTATGCGATGGCGATTGACAACGTCGCCTCGAGAATGGACCTAGACAATGATACAAGACAAAGACTTGCGGCAGCTGGAGTCAACCTTGACGCGGCTGAAGCAAAACGGGAAACTGCCGTCAGTAGAGCAGATTCTAAAGGCATTGAGAAATACCGCGCCCCGCAAGAGCCCGGCACAGAAATAAAGGCCCAACCGATAACCTCAGTCACCGACCCAGATGGCCCGAGGTTTACGGACTTCAAGGGTGTGTGGGGAGCTATCGCTAACGCGGGCATCCTCATGCACGGCACCCCAGCGAACTTTGCCAAGTTCGACAACGACCTTGCGTTTGGACCTACCATCCCCGGACTCTACGGCAACGGCACGTACCTGACTAGGAATGTAGACAAGGCCGCCATGTATGGCAAGAACGTCATCTTCATTGACGGTCAGGGCCTGAACCTAGCCAACATGTACAGCTTTAGGCAAGGTGCTAGAGTTACCACTGCACTCAATAGGCTGAACCAACTAGGACCACAGAGCTACGAAATACACAAGAAGATTGCCATGGATGCCCGTAGAGGCATGGCTCAAAGACCCAACTCTCCACTGGGATTCAGGTCTGAGGTTGGCAAGAACCCTGAGATACTTGTAGAAAGGATTATTGCCGAGACGGTGAAGCAGATGCAGGATACAAACAACCAGCTTGGCTCCGGCAGAACAACCATCGAGACCCTGCGTAACGTCATGTACGGCGACAACGGCAAGCCGGGTGTTGCTGTCAAGGCGATGATTGACTTCCAAAGAGAAGTTAACAGATTGAGATACGAGGGCATGGACCCTGTAGAGGCGCAGATGAAGGCACTGGGCGATGGCCTAGGAAACAAGGATGCCATTGACGATGCCATGGCGATTGCGAGATACACGTTTGCAGAAATCGTACGTCAGGCAGGATTCGATGGCTACTACTTCTCCGCCGAGATGGACAGGGGTTATCAGGGTATTGAGCGCAGAGCCAAGGAGGGCAAGCTTGAGACAAGAGAGCAGCAGGAGATGAAGCTCGAGGCGCTGGAGATTGCAGGCACCGACGGAGGTTTCGCACAAGAAGCTATCATCGTCAACACCGACAGGCTCAATGACTTGATTATCCCAGCAGAGAATGTAATCGCTGCTGCAGTCAGTAGGATTACCGCAGAGGAGAGCACGATTGACCAAGGCGGACAGATGGGCAACAACGGTGTCATCAACGATGGTATGCGTGACTCCCAGAATCTCCTCAAGGCCCAGCCATTGCAAGGATTCCTCGACGACTACGACGCCGACATGGACACCCTACGCGGTGAGAAGCCACCAGCCCGTATCGACAGAGAGGCAGAGATGGGTAAGGTGCAGCGTGCTATGCTCGGCATCATGGAGTTCGTGTACGACAAGTTCTACAGAGCCATCCGCTACCAGCGCGACATCGAGAAGGCTATCGGTGGCAGCGTGATGCAGGAGCAAGACTACGCCATGGCGCTGTCACTGCTTGACGGTAAGGCTTCGCGTAGGTTGCAGAGTGTGGACATGTTCATGGAGGACTTGGCTGCAGTCATGAATAAGTTCGGCATCTCGCACAAGGAGCTGAGCGACTTCCTGTATGCTATGCACGCAGAGAATCGTAACGCTGTACTGCGCGAGCGATTCGGTAACAAGAAGAAGTCAATCACTGACTCTATCGCACAGCAAGCAGCACTCATCAACGATGAGAACAGCTCGGATGCTGTCAAACGCAAAGCCTCCAAGAAGCTTGCTGACCTGCAGGAAGAGCTGGCTGACGTAGAGGCTAGACTTGAGAACGACAACTTCTCAGGTAAGACCGACGAGCAGGCACGTAGGGAGATTGAAGAGCTGGATGGTGAGGGTATGCGTCAGGCCTACGACATGGTGATGGAGTTCCAAGCAGAGACCCGCAAGCTGATTGTGGAGTACGGAATGGAGACGCAGGCTACTGTCGATAAGCTCGAGGCACTGTACCCAAGCTATGTCCCGCTCAGCGGATTCGCCATTGACGAGGACGGAGGTAGCGAGGCACGTGAGGCAGGCTACCTGCACATGCACCAAGCAAGGGTGTTCCGTGGAATCAGAAGAGCAGAGGGTCGTACCAGCTTGGCTGACAGCCCACTTGACTACATCTTCGAGAGACGGTACCAAACAGTCATGGCTGGCGAGAAGAACCTTGCCAACTCTAGACTTCTTAACCTATTGGCTGACAACCCGGACAAGGACCTGTACAAAGTTTACGGACCGAAGGATGCTACGCCAGTGCTGAGAGGCAAGCGTCGCGGCATGACCCGCGATGAGATGCGCAACAACGACAGGTTCGTCGAGGTTGTCGTCAACGGTGAGTCGTTCTTTATGGAGTTTGCCAACTCTGCCGTGGCTCGTGCAGTCAACAAGCACAACATCCTCAAGTCACCCGAGGGCGTCCCCGGCATGATATTCAATGCCATTCGTGGCCTTGGTAGATTCCTGTCAAGCACCTTTACAAGCTACTCCCCTGACTTTATTGTAGCCAACTTCACACGCGACTTGCAGTTTGGTTTGGGGTCACTACTTGCTGAGCAGGAGATTGAGGGCGGTCAAGCGTTCGGTCAGGACCTTGTTAAGTCCACACTCAAGAAGCACCTCCCATCTCTCGCGTTCCTGTACAAGAATCTGCAGGGTGTTGAGGATACAAGCCACCCAATGTACAAGGCATGGCAGGAGTTCCAAGACTCAGGTGCCATTACTGACTGGCCATACGCCAAGAACAGAGACAAGCTCCGCTCAGACCTCGAGACCCTGACTAGAATGCAGGAGGGTGGTGCCGGGGTTACTGCTGTCAAGGGGCTGAAGGCAGTTGCTGACTACGTGAACAACACCAACATGGCGGTTGAGAACGCAATCAGATTCGCTGTATTCCAGTCGGCCAGAGAGGCAGGCATGAATGCGGAGAAGGCAGCTTACTTGGCTAAGGAGCTCACCATCAACTTCAACAGAAGCGGTAGTGGTGGTTCTGTTATTAACGCTTTGTACCTGTTCTTCAACGCAGGCGTTCAGGGTACAGCCAAGTTTGCACGCACAATGCTGCAGCTCAAGAAGGTTCCTAACGGACGTGGCGGATACTACAGAACACTCAACAGCTCACAGAAGATTGCCATGGGTATGACGCTGTTTGCTGCCGCTCAGGCTGCGCTGAACCAAGCCATCTCTGATGAAGACGAGGACGGCAGAACTTTCTACGAGAAGATTCCTGACTACGTCAAGGAGCGCAACATGATTGTGATGATTGGCGGCAAGGACTACATCAAGATTCCTTTGCCTTACGGATACAACATCTTCCACAACATGGGCACCATGTCCTACGAAGCGGCCACTGGCATCAGAACCGCAGGAGATGCTGGCGCGTTCATGGTCGGAGGTATGGTTAACTCCTTCATTCCAATCTCGTTTGGCGAATCTAGCACTGCACTTAGAAAGCTTGGTAAAGCAGGCACCCCTACGTTCCTGAGACCTTTCCTAGAAATCTACATGAATGAAAGTTACTTCGGGACTCAGGTGTACAAGGACAATGCGCCCGGGCAGAACATGCCTATGTCTTCGCTGGGCTCACGCTCACCTGAGTGGCTGCGCGATGTCACTATGTTCTTGAACGAGGTTACAGGCGGCAACGAGTACGAAGCGGGATACCTTGACATGTCTCCAGACAAAATCTGGCATGCCTTCGAGTACTACGGTGGTGGTGGATACAGATTCCTCAAGAACACCTACAAGGCTGTCGAGACCCCAGTGCAACACCTGCAAGGATACTCTGACGACAAGGAAGAGGTGGCAGGAAAGGTGCTCTCTACGATGCCGATTGTGCGTGTGGGGTACGGGACGTACAACTCTCGCGTAGACATGGCTGACTACTACAAGTTCAGAACCACTGTTAAGCAGGCGGTCGAGGCTAGGGAAAACCTGAACCTCGATGAACCAAGAACGCGAGCAGCTGCTGCGCTGGAAGCCGAGGGTAGGAAGATTGATAAGGCCTTGCAGGCAATGCGCAAAGACATCCGGGCCATTAAAGACAGAGACATTGACCCAGCTCTCAAAGCAAGAGAGGTCGACAAACTAGAACAGGAGATGCTCAGACTGGTGCTCTCATTTAACAAACAATACTTGGAACAGTATGAAGGAAGAAAGAAAAAAGATTAAGGACACCAAGCTGGGTGCGTGGCTGAAGAAAGCCGCGCCCGGAGTCCTAGACAAAGTTGCTGACTTGCTCCCAGACCAAGGGGGCTTGGGCATCGTCAAGAACCTGCTGGACAACGACACCAATGTCGACCCCGAGGAGGCACGTGCCCGTATCGACGCAGAGATTCAGTTCCAGAACAACGTAACAGAGAGGTGGAAGGCGGACATGGGCAGCGATGTCAAGCTCGCAAAGTACATCAGACCAGTTACTTTGATTGCTCTTATGTCCATGTTCATGCTAACCATGGTGCTGGATTCGCTTGACAATCTGCCATTTAACGTAAAAGATTCCTATGTATCTTTGCTAGAAATCCTCATGCTCACAGCATTTGGTGCGTACTTCGCAGGTAGAACTATTGAGAAATCTAAGAGATGAACGAAGAAGACTTCGGCAGCTGCAGCTTCCTTGACCAAGACAAGCTCAAGAAGCAGGAAGAAAAGATTGAATCAGGTGAGATTACCTGCAACATTGAGAACCCAGAAGACTGCGAGTCTTGTAGCGGATAAGCCATGTTAGAGAACCTATCACACTTTGAATTTCTTATGGTCGCAAGCGGCCTCGTGGCTGGCTGGGTTAAGTTTCAAAACGACTACGGAAAGCTTAGCGCGAGGGTTCATGCTTTGGAGGCAGACAATCAGGAGTTCAAAGATGACGTTAAGCAGCTGCTCAAGGACATCCAAGAGATAAAGCTACTTCTGGCTAAGAACCAAATGGCGTGAAGCTCGACGACAACACGAACTTAGGAATCAACATCAAGTGGTTGGTTCAAATTGTTGTCGGTGTCGGCGGAGCGGTCTGGGTTTACTTTACAATCATGTCGGCCCTGTCTCACTTAGAGATTGAGACCATGCGTCACAACCAAGAGATTGAACTTAACTCAGAGTTCAGGGTCAAGTGGCCACGCGGAGAGATGGGTAGCTTACCCGATGACGCAGAACAAAACCTAAGGTTGAACCACGTTGAGCGCGACGTCGAACAGTTACAGATTCTGGTAGACGAACTGCGCCAAAAGGGTTGTGACTAAATAACTTATATTTGCAACATGGCAAACGAAAAATACATGCGCGAGCTGCGTAAAAAGAAGCAGAAGGACACTGGCGCACCGATGCCCGGTTCTACGCCTGTATCACAAGCTAACAAGCCGGGACCTGCGTCTGTGCAAAGCATTCCCCTGAGCGAAGACGAGAAGTACTACATCGAAAAGGGACAAGGCCAGCCATTGAACCGATACGCAATGGGCGACCCTAACAAGATGCACGGCAACATGACTGCAGAGCAGGCGCAGTACTACGACCAAGGTAAGAGCGGCCCTAGGATGGGGCCAGACATCCCACCAAGCCAGAGACCCGGAGGGTACAAGGCTTTTGATGCAGACAAGAAAAGACTCCGTGACACCCGAGAGGTTGGAGGAGAGAGCGGATTGCTTCGTCAGCTTGAAAGAGGTGAGACACCTACAAGCGACAAGAAGAAGAAGGAAGAGGATGCAGCGTTCTTCGAGAAGGGTGGCATGATGTACGAAGAAGGCGGTGAGGTGAAGTCCAAGGTCATGAGCATGCTCGATGGCATGGAGGACATGCCTGCTGAAGCCGAGGTCGTCAAGATGATTGTCGAGAAGCACGGCGTCTCAGAGGACGAAGCCAAGGCCATGATTGCTGAGTACAAGCAAAGCAAGATGGGCATGGGCGGCAAGATGGAGTACGAAGGAGGCGGAGCTATGAAGCTGATGCGTGACCCAAAGGACATGGTTGGTATGACCATGGCAGGGGGCGCAAAGATTGTCAGCTGATAGACTCGAAGAAGTCTTCGTCCAAGTCTTTGATGGGGAGGATGAACTGCTCGTAACAGTAGCGGTTCACCTCCTCTTTCTCTTCTGGGGTAGTTCCTGACCCAATGTTGTGCGCTTGATACGAGGCGTTAGACCTCAACAAGCTGTCGATTTTCTGTCTCAAGCAACGACAGTTGCGATAGTGTTGTTTCATTGCTGCTGTTTAGAAGGAACATTGGCAGGATGATGAGCTTGACAAACCCTGAATCCTTGTCGTCAACGAGCTCATGGATGGGTGGTGTCCACCCCTTGACGTTGCCGATGCCGTTTATCACAGGCTTGCGGATTGCAAAGCGGTTCTCCTTGTGCGCCTTCCAAAGATAAGCACGCAGCTTCTCCAAGTCAAACGTAAAAGCGATGTGGAGTTTCTCTGGATTGCGGACGATGTAAACCAAGTACTCTGCCTTTGTCTTCATAATCCCACAAGGTTGCTGGGTTTTAACTGACTCGTACTCCAAGAACAGATTGACTGGCTCCTTCCTGCGCTCTGCCCAGTAGTATGCCTTGACGTCTGTCTTGACTTCGTAGTACACGCCAGTGTTGTTGTCGAAGACATCCCAGTCACACTTGCCTGTTGAGATTGTGCAGTCACCTCCCTTTGCGTTGAGCCACGCTGCCCAAAGCTGCTCACCTAGGTCACCAACCTGCATGTCTGCAAGGAAGTTCTTACTCATGAGTGGTTGTATTCAAGGCAGGCATCCTTGACAGTTGCTACCTCAATGTTAACCCTCATACGGAAGTCCTTGACTAGTTCCGACACCTCCTCCGAAGAAGAGATAGGGTTGCCTGCATCGTCATGCAGCGACTCGTACAGCTCTGTTGTGAGCCTCTGAATCTCCTGCGTGGAGAACGAGTACAGTTCACTTAGCTTTCTTAATTTCATCCTTGATGATTTGAATGACCTTGTCTACTTGTTTGCTGTTCTTCGGCACGAACAACATGTAGTCGCCATTCCCGGTCTCCACCATCTGCTTCAAGAAGAGCTTCCACCTGAGTGGGAACCCGTGCTGGGTACGCTGGTACCCCTTGGTTTCGATGATGAACTTGTGCTCGTGAGACACAAAGTCCGGTGTGTACTCCATCTTCCTGACCATCTTCCCTGAGTAATCCATCATGTCAGGTCGCCTGTTGGTCGACTTGAAATAGATTCCGGGGTAGATGAACTTGTCGACGAGAGTGAAGCTCTCAGGCTCGTACTCGAACTTGAGCTTGGCTTCTTTCAACTTGTCGTAACAGTAAACCTCAAGACCTGACTTGAGTTTCTTGCCACCACGGTTCATGCTTTTACGCCGTGCCATGATGCAAGTTACTGGTAAATAGGTGTACTTACAACATCAAAGCGTCATCTGTTTTCCCACAAGCAATTCACACAGTGGACGGAACAGGCGTGGCCCGGGGCTCACGAAGTTGAATCCTGACTGCTGCTTGCTGAACTCGAATCGTAGTGGATAGTCTAGTGCGGTGGGGTTGCCACCCGTCTCAGTCATGCGGACCTTGCGTACGTGCATCTCCACGGTACGCCTGTCACTCCAGTCCTCTGCTTGTGTCTTGCGGTGCAGCGTAATGAATCCGTCGGCACGGTTCACGAACTTACCACCGCCCTCTGTATCCTCAGCGTAGGGAGCAAGCGGCAACCCATCGGGACCTTTCCTGCGCTGTGCTTCAGTGAAGGCGTGGGCGTTGACCCACACTGCAACCTGATGCTTGTTGCTGAAGGTGAGGAACTCGCTGGCTGCCTCGTAGTGGTACTCGTGTGTGCTGAGTCCACGGTGTGAGCTCAGGTCAATACGCAGTGCGTTGTAGGGGTCAACCAAGATACCGTCGATGCCCTCGTAGTTCTTCATCTTCTCTGCGAAGACAAGGATGTCGTGAACACTGTAGTTCTTGTGGTTGTCAACAAACGTGAAGTGCTTGTTTACCCACTCGTGTGCAGCCGTAAGTTCTTTGTGGTTCATGCGCTTGATAGGCATGTCCATGCAGAACTGCATCACCTTAATCTTGTTGGCCCATGTCGGGTTCTCTGCACTGTAGACAAGCCACTTCCACCCATGCAACATGGATGCAGCGACCATCAGCCACAGCGTGAAGGTGGTCTTACCCACGTTGCTGTGTCCGTTAATCATGAGGAACTCACGCTTGAACCTGAAGTACTCGTCGAACTTCTCGTTCTCTGTGCCAAGGCCTAGTTCAATCTGTCCTGCGATGAACTTCTGAATCCACTCGTAGTCTCTGTCGTCCGACGTGATGAAGGACATGTCACCATCGTTCACCCGCATCTCGTGCCTGACCTTCTCAAGCTCACGGGTAATCTCACCAATCGGCGCGAGCTTGCCCTTCTCTATGCCATCGACGATTGTCTTTCGGGCTTGGTCAAGGTCGAGAGGATTCCGTGCTTCAATTTCACGAACAAGTACGCGAAAGGCTTCGTCCTCTTCGACCCGACCAGCAGCAATGAAGCCGCCCATCAGGTAGGAGGCACGCACTAACGCTGCATGCTTGCCCCCATCGGGGGCGTACCGAATCATTTGAGCAGCTATCTGAAGCTTCTCGTAGTCAGTACGCCCCTTTACCTCGGTAGGGTCTGGCTCTGCATGCTGTTCCGATTTGAGTCCACCAAACCTAGTGGGCTCTGAGTTGATGCAGATGTTGTCGTCGTACGATTCAAAACACGCACGCGATTCGTTGATGCCCGATGGGTCAGCCTCGAGCTCATGCTTTCTTTGGAAGTAATCACAGAGAGAACGGAAGTGGTCCCTGTGTCTTTCCGGGTTGCTAATCTCTACGAGTGCCTTGACTCCGTCACCACTAGGTGAAGTCCAACACGCTACCACGTGCGGGTCGAAGGCAAGCCTAGCCTTAGCATCCTCTACGTCCCCGACATGGTCGAAGTCTAGAACAATGATGCCGCTGTGTTTCTGCAGCGACTCGTCATTGCGTTCATTAAACACACCGCTCCACAGCACGATGGGAAGAAGCTTCTTGGCTTCCTTGTCCCCGCCACGGACACGCTCAATCTTCTTCTTCTGCTTGCCAGATTGGATGCGTTGCAGTGCTGTTTCCACTGTGATGTACAGCGGTGTCTTGTTGTAAAGGTCCTCGAATATCGTTACCACCTGTTTCATGTTTCATGTTAATCCTTAGCAATACCAAGTAGCCCATCAGGTCTAGCAGTGTGTCCTCATCCACGTCGTCTGTCCCCCAGTTCTTGATGCGGTTCAGCTTGTCGTCGATGCGAACTAGCAGTTGCTCGTGTGAGGTAGCCTTGCTAAAGATACGCGCTGGGTTGAGCGCAGCGTTGCCATACCTCCTGTTCTTCTCCGTAAGTAGAGAAGTGAGCTCGCCTAACACGCCCTTGACGTCTCGCACAAAGTCACGATGATTCAAGTTCTGCGACATACTGCTTGATATTTTCTTTTAGTCTCATACCCAAGGCTGTACTCCCCACCTCCAAGTGGTAGATGCAGGTAGCTGCCTCCTTGAGAATCTTGTAGAAGTCGTAGTACCCATCGTACAGTGATGAGTTCTTCACGTAGTAACTCACGCTGCTGTGGTCTTTCTCAAGAGCCTTGGCGATTGACGTGATTGTGAAGTAGTGGAACATTGCCTCTGCAAACGCCACCCGGAAAATGACGTTGCGTTGCTCTCGGTTATGTGGGTCGAACGGGTAACCAATAGCTTGGTAGTACGAGTCCCTCACCTTGATGAGGTCGCCGACATCACGGCGCTTGACTTCGTACTTTGGAACCCACTCTCTTCTTGGAGAGTATCTCTTCAATTTTGATTTCGACTGTGCCATCGTATCTAGGTCCGTAGTAGTTGCGGTACATCCTGTCCCATGTGTGTCCCTTGAGGATGTCCTCTTTGGTCTCTGCACTGGTGACAGCGTAGTCCTCCGCGCCGTACTCTCTGATTACCTTCTTGCCTTTCTTGTACCGGAGCTTTAGTTCGTAGTAGTAGATGTCTCTCATGAGATGAAGCGGGGGCAGCCCTTAACCCAAGGCCACCCCCTAACATCATGAAACAGTTTACCCCTTAGAACGGTACGTCGTTCGACTTGGTTTGCTGAGCGCCTTCGGCACGTGGGTCGTAGACGGATGCCCAAGCGTTCGACTTTGAGAAGCGCTCCTTGTCAGGAGTCAACACGACTGAGACATAGACAGCGCCTTTATCTGTTGCGTACTTCTTCATCTCTTCCAACTCAGCAAGGGTGAACTTGACACGAGCAGAAGACTTGACCTGCGTTACATCGCCGATGAAAACGCGGTCTGCTGGTTTGTTGTTTGTATCCATGTGAATAGAATGTTGAATTAAATTTCTTCGTAAATGTAGTCATTGACTACGGGTTTGTCAAGGAAAAGCCAATCTTTTATTTTGGCGACGGCATGCTCGAACTTGAACTGCCCTCTCAGAATCGTCTCTTCCTTCGCCTTATACACAGCCACCGGGTACGGGTACGTCTTTTCCTGAGCAACCCAAAAAAAGTCATCAAGACCCGCGACCTGCGTGTAGATATACGCTTGAATGTCATAGGAGAATTTGTTTACATCGTACTTGAATCCCGGTATCGACCGCGTGCTCTTGCTGTCGGACACGTACTCCGCGCCCTTGCAGTCAAAGAAGCCACGCACTGGGATGTCGTCAATGAACTCGTTGAACTCAACCTGATAGTCGCCCATCATGTATCCGTCCTTGATGCCGGAGTCAATCAACCGCTTCACCATGAAGTGAGCTGTCTTCCACTCTGACTCCTCAACGAGATGCTTGTCCTCCTCGACAGCCTCAGTCTTTATCTGTTGCACTGCCGCCTTGTACTCTGATGAGCTCTTGGGATTCTTCAGGGCCTTGACTCGGTCGCTCATCTTCTCCATGATTTGGTCATGGTCGATGACTTGATAGGTAGCCTTGGCCTTGTCAGGCTCGAACAACATCATGTCGTACATCGAGCCGAAGGTGAGAGCCGGAGACTCCTTCTTCAGCTTGCCCGCCATATACAACTCGAAGGCACGCATGTCAGTGAGCGCATGCTTGATTGAGCTGTAGGACAGATAACTCTTGCCCGTCTTCTCCTGTAGCTTGAGAGAGAACTCCATTATTTCCTCTTGCTCTTCGCGCCTTTAGCTGCGACGGTCTTATTGACTGTCTCGAGCAATTCGGAATCCTGTTCGGGAGTAAAGGTGTACTTGTCCACGGACATGGCGTAAGCTTGCTGTGGATTCTTTGAGTTCTGAATGAAAGCGATAGCTTTCTCCATAGTCTCGTCGTCTACCTGTGGCTTAATCTTGCCATTCTCAACAGGAGGTGCGGTGATTCTTTCTGGCTTGGTGTAGCTGCCATGCGTGTTGGTGGCATCGCTGTCCTTGCCATCATCAATACAGAACAGTCCGTTGAGCGCGTACTTTCTCGCGTACGAAGAGGCAGCACCTGTGACTTGCGAGCCATCCATACCTTTCTTGTTCTCTTCTTCTCGAGCGAATCCTGAAGCAGATACTTCTGCCTCGCCATCAGATACTGTCACTGTAGCCTGCACATACACTCGACCACCTGTCTCTACGATGGTGTCACTCATCACGAGAGCGAGACCATGTTCTGTTAGAAGGGGCTTTACAGATTCTACAATGTCCTCGCACGAGCGGTACTTGTATTTGCCAAAGGAATTGAATTGTCCCTTGGGTGCTTTCAGTCGTGCCTGCACGTCAGAGAGCTTGTGAATGATTGTTTTCATGTGGAATTGAATTGTGTTGTTCCCGATTTATCGGGGTAAAGTTCGGAACTATTTCTGACAAAATCAAGGGTTTGATAGCAGGATGTAGGAAAAAAGTTTTCCACACATCACTGCCATCGCCACCATAACATCTTGATAATGAACGAGATGTATAGCGTTAGTGCAACCCTTAGTACAAGCAGATGCCTGCGCCATTGTCTCTCTGTCATCGAACTGTCACCGAGTTCTCATGGATGATACGCATAAGCTTGAAGTACAGCTCACCGTCAACCTCATCATGGAACAGCATCTTGGACATGACAAGCACAGCTGCGTTGCGCTCCTTGGCGTTGAGCGTGATGCACTTGCGGTCCTCGATGCGGAGCTGAGTCATCTTGGCACACACCGACTCGGGTGAGCGACCGATAATCTTAGCCACCTTGTTGATGGTTGGGTTGTTGAATGTGAGGGGCACGTCGTTTGTGATGTGCTCCGTAGCAGTGGCCACCTCTTGTTGTGACCAACGTCTCTTGAAATTAGACATGTTCATTTGAATTAGGGATAGATTTCTACGTTGTTCTTGAGGTCCCACACACACTTCTCTCCGAGGAGTTTGCACCTGTCTAGTGCTTCCTCCTTGTCATCGAACAGCTGTGAGATGTCGACCTCGGTGTCACCTTCCTTGTTGTCCCATGTACCTACATACATCTTGGACTTAAGGCTGTGTTGCTTGAGCTTGGTGATGGCGTCCATCTGCATCGTCCATGCAATCGCTAGGTTGGACACGTATGATTGACGTGGCACTTGGATTGCGGGAAGGTCAAGCGCAGCCATGTCAGGATTGTAGACTGACTGCACTAGGATGGTTTCGGATAGGTCACTACGCCCAAGCATGTATCCTTCTGTCGGCACGTGGCTGTTCCATGGGGACACGGTCGAGCCTCCGTACATGAAGTGCATGTAGCACGCCTTGTACATTGCAAGCTTACTCTGCGATTCCATATAGGTTCCGATTGTGTACAAGCATCAAGGGAACCACAGCGTTGTCCTCGTTGTCGGACACACCGCTTACCCAGTGTGGGTGCTTGCGTGGATTGTACATGTACCTCTTGTCGGTCTGCTCCATCAGTATTCGGGGCAGATGCTCGCCACCTACCAAGTGGTAGTCGTCGAACTCGACCCAAGCACAGACCGTCTTGTTCATGCCGTCGTGGATACGCTTGGCTACTGAGCCGTGGTTGCGTAGCCTACAGTTGTGCAACAGCGCAACGAATCCGTCAGGCCTGTGGTATTCTGTCGCCATAGCGAACTTGCCCACCGGAGACATCTTCTTGAGCTGCCACTTCTTGTAGTTTCTGCCACGACCCAAGTGGTACCGAAGTGTGTAGTGCCCGCTCATACCTCGTATGCTTTTGCGTTACCTATCACACCGCCATTAGGTGCGACTACGAACAAGTCTGACGTACCATCGAGAGTGTTGATGCTGTAGCCCTTGTGCTCCATGGGAACTTGGCACAGCCAGACCATGGTTGCGTACTCCTTGCCGTCGTCAGACCAACCGACAAGGAATCTGCGTTCTTCAAAATCTGCCATTACTTAAATGAATTTAGGTGTTCTAGTATCTGCTCCTCAAGAGCAGCGAAGTCCATGAGGGTGGCGAGGTGGAAGTCCGTGATGTCGATGGGTTCCTCGGGTACCACGTTGGGCTCGACAACAGGGCGTGTGCTCTTGATGTACACACGGTCGACCTCCACGTACTCAGGGTTGCCGGGGTCGACGTCACTGTCAGGGCGGTACGGATGGTAGTCGTATGTGACGAACACAACGTACTGATTGTCAGTGTCTTCCTGTAAAATGTATTCTTCCATGTTGATAAAGTTACTCATTGGAATCCATAATAGCAAGGGGTTCCTTGCCTTTCTTTGCTCGGTGCTCGTTGACAAGTGCAGTTGACAGGTAACGAAGCGTGTTGATTTGCTTGTTGATTTTGCTGTTGAACTTGAACTGATTCACAGGGTCGGCCTCGTGCTTGGAAAGCTGTGCCGCCCTGCCGATGTGCAGGCAGTTGGACAGGGAGATGAAGTCCTTGTTGCCCACCTCAATGCGGATGCGCATACCCTCTTCTCCTCTTGCGTTGGGGATTCGCTTGATGACCATGCCGCCCGCTCGGTAGTCGAACTCCTCACGGGACTTGCGTTTGAATAGATTGAAAATCATTTGCTTGTAAGTTTTTTAAGTTCGTCAATGATGTAGTCCAGAACTTCGCCATCACTTAGGCTCTCGTTCTTTGGAGAATGTATGAACTCAATGAGTTCTTTCAGCTTTTCATTCATCGTCGTCGAAATTTGGTGAGTATTCCTTGATGTACTTGGCTACCATCTGTTCGATGTCACCGACAACCTCGTCCACGTCGTTGTGTGTGAGGTCGTACTCTTCGAGCATGAGCTTGGAGAGTCTCATGTACGCGCTGTCGTCAAGCGTGTGGCCGTCTGATATGCAGTAGCCCCTGTGGTTGAAGCAGTTGCTAACGTAGAGGCGGAGGTCTGATAATGTTTCGTTACTCATTGTGTTTTGCTTTTTCGTAAAGTTGTACCAACTCGTCGTACAGGTCATAGAGTGCAGTGCGCGGGTCGAAGTTGGGGTCATCTTCCTGACGTACTAGGTAGTCCCCTACGATGTTCACGAACTCCACGCCTATCATGGTGGCGGATTGAAAGAAAACAACCTCGTCTTTTTTGTCTTTACTCATTGTCCATTCCGTATAGTTTGTCTAACACTTGTTGCAGGTCGTACTTGATGTCCGCCACCTTGTGACAGAGGTCTTCGATTACTTCCTTGTCGACTGCTCTTTCCTCTTCACCAAGGAACTCTGCTGAGTCAGCGAAGCCATCGTGGAAGTGGTCGGGGAAGTCGCACGGCTCGGAGCGATAGTCGCAGAAGGGGCACTCAATCTCCTCGTGTTGTGTGCGATGGATGAACGTAGAGCCACAGCTACCGCAGTCTACGAGGTTGAGGTTCGCACCCTGCATCTCCTGTGTGTAATCTTCTTGGCACTTTCTCTTGTTCCTGCGGGTCATGCCCTTTGGGAACTGATTCATTGGTGTATTCATTTGTGATTTGTGTAAATGGTTGCACATCTTTCTTCGTCTTGGTAGTACATGGCACCGCCATTGTTACCCTCGTCGTCGCTTTGCGGGATGAGGATTGACCCGTCGGTGAAGATGATTCGGACGGGTCGCTTGTACCACCCTGTCACCTCCATGTCGGGGTCGGATAGCCAATGCACGGACTTGATGGTCTTGCCTTCGAGTAGCTTGAATGACTCGGGCACTTGGTATAATTCAGCTTGCTTCATTGTTCTTGTTTGTTGATTATGATGCTCTCTTGTCCACTAAATTGTAGTTCGTACCACTCCTCCCAACTACACCCACAATCATTGCAGGTTGCCGGATAGTAGACAGCGGTAGGCTCGAACTCACACAAGTCGTAGTCGATGTACTCGCTCTTGCAGTTAGGGCAAACGCCCTCTTTTACTAGGTCTTGATTCATGCCTTGGTGATTAGTTCTTCTTCGAGCATCTGCTCGATGATGTGGTTGATGATGCGGTCGATAACGTCGTCGCCGTTGGCACCCCACGAGATGCTCCCGTAGTTGACGGTGGGTAGCCACTCTTTGAACTCGATGTACAGCTTACGTGGTACGTGCCACTCAAGGTAGTCTACCAAGTCCTCGTAGTATGAGTCCATCTCACGAACGATGGTGTCCTCACCCCAATCGTCGACGTCCTCCCACTCACGCCACAGGTTGCAGAACCCGTTGTTGTAGTAGTCGTAGCCGACCCGAGAGATTGCACGTAGTGCTTCGGGTAGTCCGTCCTCTGCTTCACCTGATGCAGGGATAAGTGCTTTCCATGCGGCATCGTACTGCTTTTGGTACTTGCCTTCTTGGTCCCAGTAGGAACCGCAGTCTTTGTTAATCTTAGACATAGTTATTAGGATTGATGGGTTGATGTTTCGTTGTCGATGAGTTGACGGATTGCTCGGTAGCTGTAAGTCTCGTCGCGGTAAGCCCACTCGGTTGCGAGTTCCTTGCCGTTGACTTCTGCGATACCTCGGGAGAGGCCGTAGCCTCCGTTCTCGATGTTGAAGGTGATGCCGTTGTGCTCACCTGTGCCATGGTAGTTAGGCATTTTGATGGGTGTTTAAGTATTCTACTTGTGTGTCGTACGCTCCTGCGAATGCGTCAACGTCGGACTGATGCAACCTGATGTACAGCGATTGGTACACAGGCGGGTCGCCGTCGATGAGTATTTGCTTGGAGTGCAAGGTCACTGTGAAACCATCTTCAACAGGGTCGTCACCCGTGCTAACGATGTCGGCCTCGGTGTGTCCGAGTGCCTGAATGTACAGCAGTGCTTTCTGCACCTTAGATAAGTTTACTTGCTTCATTCTCAGTGGGTTAGAGGATTGTCAGGAGTGAGCCGAGGAACGCCAACCATGCAAGGAAGGCGAACCACAGCCACACATCAGGAGTCAGCCTGTTGCGCTTCATTGTCTGTTGATTTGTCAAGGTTGAACGTGGGTTTGGTCAGGTTGTGTGACCCAATCGTTGTGTCGATGGCGTCGTCATTCATGTCGAGAAATGCTCGGATGTCATCGTAGTCAGCGAGGTTGATTTGGCGGAAGCGCAGGTGGTCTGTCAAGTCCATCGCGTCAATGGTGTACGTGCCGTTGATGTCGAAGTACATCCCGTTGTCGCAGACGGATGTGTAGACGTCGGCTTCGTAGTCACGCGTCTCGTCTTGGACGTGCGACGCTTGGAAGTTTGCGCCATACCCTGCACCAAGCAGGAATACCTTGCGCAGTACAGGCCAATCGACAGCGAGGCCGTCGTTGTTGCGTAGCTTCTCTTCAAGCTCGGCAATCTTGTCTGCCTGCTCTTTGATGACGCGTTGAACTTCCGTGCAGAACTCGGCACGCTGAGTGTGAAGTTCGCTCTTGACTTGTGCCTGAGCCAAGAGGTCTTTGATTGATTGTTCCATGATGTATGGGATTGAAATGAAAATTAGTTTAGTGGTAGTGTGTCTACCTTGATTCCGAAATTGCCGTCCGCCTCGAGCCACCCATCGTTGATGAGTGCTTGCGCCGTGCGTCCGTAGTGTCCTTGGAGTGTCCAAGCCATGCCTGTCTTGACGAGTTCAGAGAACAGGCGAAGCGTGCCCATGTCGTCGAGGTGTCCCATCTCGTAGTCGATGATGCGGTTGGTGACGTCGTACTTGTGTGAGTAAGTTCCCATGATTAGTTGTATGCGGAACAGCGAGTGTTCCAATTAGCATTGAATTGATTTGACTGAACGTGCTTGGTGGTTGTACCACACGATGAGAGCACGAGTGCAACGAATGCACAGATAGATACTACGACTGCGTAGCGCACAAGAATCTGTTTCATCTTGATTGAATTAAGGGTTTGAGAAAAGCGAGGTTGGGTGGGGCCTGAACGTCTAGGTGTCACCCGTTCAGTGGCATTGCTCCCCTTGCCCATCCTCTACCCTGATTGTTATTCTGCCCACAGGGTGTCGGGTGGCATGGCATATATCTCGGCTCCGTCTTCGCCATGCGTTGCAGGGTCAGAGCCACGGTTTAGGTTGCGTTTAACGTCCGCCGACTATCGTTGATTATCCGTACACCACTTCGCCGAGCAGTACGCATTGAAGCCACACGTCTGCCGTGATGGCGTCGTCGTTCTCGGTGATGATGTTCATGAAGTGCCAATCGTAGTCCTTGGCCATCTTGGCCGTGCCGTCAGCGACACGATGCCATGACAGCTCGCAGAACTGCTCCTGATACTCGTCGTAGAAGGCGATGGACTTGCCCGCCTCGATGTACGCCCACATCTTGCGTTCGATGTATGGCGTTGGGTGCGCCTCCCGAACGTCTTTGTTCAGGGGGCTATTCCAATGCTCTTCTATCTTGTCCCACTCCTCCTTCACAACGAGGAGGTCACGGGATGAATACATGGCGTTGCAGAAGACGTCGTGCAAACGCTCGTCGGGGATGTTGAGTTCTACTTTCATGAGTTCTGAATGTATGATGCAAGGAGTGCAAAAATGATGAGGAGGGCTACGCACAGGATGCAGTAGCCGATGGAGTAGTCGGTGGCTTCAAGCTGAATCATGCCTCGATGGTTTCGGGTTGTGCTTCCATCTCTTCCACGTAGTCGCGCCATTGTTGTGCGAAGCGGTCGATTTGCCATTGCTCGCTGATGGACACGGCTATCGCGTCGAGGAACTTGTGGTCGTCCGTGAACGTCCGAACGTGGATGGTGATGACGGGCTTGTCAGCGTTCCAATGCTCCCAACGCATCGAGGGCGAGTGCCCCTTCATGGTGAGCCAATTCAAAGCGTCTGCGAGAGTTTGAGCCGTCTCGGGGCTGTACTTTAGATGTTCCATCTTGTATGGGTTTAAGTGTTTGTGGTGCAGGGGGAGTCGAACCCCCGACGCCCAAGGATAACCCTCGTATAGCGTCCTCCAAGTACACCTGTGGTCTACATCCTAACTTAGTCCACTTATGCGGTCAACTCAGCGACCATATCCTCTGCGATTTGCTCCTCCAAGGAGGCGAGCAACTCGGTGGCAGTCATCTGCACAGGGGCTTCGAGCAGGAACTCAACGACGGCCACAACGCGTTGGGCAAAGCGTCGCTTGGCCTTGGGTGTGTGCCCGACCTTGAAGGTGGCTTGCAATCGCTCCTCGATGTCGCGGAGGTCGATGGTTGACTTGCCGACCTTGAACTGAATGAGCACAGGGTGCGACAGGTTGGTGAAGCGTGCGCCTGTCTGCTTCTGCAAGGACAGGTAGCGGAACAAGCGGTTGAGCATCGTGCCTACGACGAGGTCGCGGGCTTGCTTGTTGTTGGTGTCGAGGTCGTAGCTGAACTCGAAGCAGTTAGACAAGGCGACTTCGTGGTTGTCGCGGGTCGTGGTGTATGCCTGAAAGGCGGTTGCAGTAAACAACATGAAATTGAAGTTTGTGTGCCGAAGCACGGGTTAGAACAACGGGAGGGAGTCGAACCCTCACCACCCTACCGAGGTGGCACGCCTGTGCCGTTGCTGACGCCATGGCGGGTGGATAGCCCCGCAGTCCCAAGCTGGCTTGTATCATGGCGGTGTAGTCAATAGTGTTTGCGTTACTTCTTCCTCCATCCACGCCCTGCGGTGTCGGCTCGGGGTGTAGGTAGTTTCATCATGTCAAAGAACTGCGCTCTTCGGTGAGTGGTGTGTGCCCACCATGCTTTCTGCATACATGGTGCGAGGTGCGCTCCGTGGAGCGGGTCGTTTAGTCAGCGACAGGCAGTACGTCAATAGTCCGAGGGCGGTTGCCGTTGCAACACGAGAGCCATAGTAGTATAGGGGGGTTGAGCCACCAAATTGTCAAGCAACTTTTAGACAGAGAGCATGATTCAATCGACGAACAGCCAAATAGCTTCGACGAGAAAATCAGAATTTTAACATTTGTGTGTTTGCACAGGTCAGAAAAATGTTGTAGACGCGCGTTGCAACGTCCGTGCCAACCCCGTTGGTGGGGTCAGTTTGGGATGGTTGGACCTAGGGGATGGGGTTGTTCGGCCACCCTGCATAGGTAGTCCAACTTGCTATTGACAATTCACCGAATCGTGTTGACAAAAACGCTAGAAGTTTCTGCAATACAAACGGGTAAACCCTACCCCCCCACTAGGAATAATCGACTTCCGTATGACGTGACGCACGTGTACACATAGACATAATCCCCACCCCACAAATATCTCAGGACTTTTTCAGGGAGAGGGTCAGGACAAGGATTGACAAATCACATGATACTATCAGGCAATGGGCTGACATGTATGTGTTTCCTTTTTGAGCTGTACAGAATCGACTTTTAGCCCACAAGTACTCCCGGCAGGACTCGAACCTGCAACCTGCACATTAGAAGTGTGCTGCTCTTTCCAGTTGAGCTACGGGAGCATATCGTTTGACACAAAGGTACTTACAAGTTCTCGAGTAAACAAACACTTTGGGACTTGACTTTTTGATTTTTTTCCCGTAACTTTGCTAAGACGAGTGGCACTCTCGACAACGAGAACACGCCCTTCGCCCCTGTGGGGAGGGTCTCGGTCGCTTCTCCTTCAGAACTGTTGCCGCGTGAGACTACACTAGCGGAATCGTAATCGCCAAGTGCCGTATCGAGGATAGCTGTACCCATTCTTGTAGTATATTTACAGCCATGTACATCCCTCAGTTAGACCCTGAGTTTCTGGAGGTGCTCCTGAAAGCATCTAAGAAACAAAAGAACAATGGTTCTGCTCGTGCGCGGAGACGTGCAATGGAGAGAACCCTCAACAAATTCTACGGCAATGCAACCAGTAAAGAAGGACAAGAAGACGGGGCTTCCTAAGAAGTATCTCGACGGTTCACCAAATCCGGCGGCAAGAGCCGAAACCATCAAGGAGGGCAAGAAGGCCTACGAAGAAGGACGCAAGCTCCCCGACAGCTACTTTGATGAACGACAGAAGTATGGTGTTGGTGGCGCAGTAGTTAGCGGCGCCTTGTTGGAGGGCATTGGTCAGGGCGCTGGTCAGGCTCTTGGAGCGGCTGGCGTGGGTGCCGTCTCAGAGTTATTGAAGAAGAGAAAGAAGAAAGAGTACAAGAAGGGTGGTAAGGTGAAGAAAGGCAAGGGGGCCAAGGAGGGTCGCAAGCCTTTGAACGCGTCCACCATCGCTTCGCTCAAGAAGAAGGCCAAGTCATCCGGCAAGTCTCTTGCCACACTCAAGAAGGTTTACCGTAGAGGTCAGGGTGCGTATCTGTCCAGTGGTTCAAGACCCAAGACAAGTATGGCAGCATGGGCCATGGGAAGGGTCAACAGCTTCATCAAGGGCTCGAAGAAGCACGACACGGACTTACGATAATTTTATTAGATTTGTAACCTCAACAAGAACGAGATGCCACAAGCAAAAAAGAAAGCCAAAACCTACAAAACCTACGCCGCTGGCGGTACGGTTAATGAGATGACCTTCGACCAAGTCAGAGAAGGCATGGCCAACGGAAGTATCAAGCTCGCCAAGAAGTCTTTTGCCTACGGAGGTAAGATGTACAAGCAGGGCGGTAAGCCCGACTACCTCGACCTCGACAAGGACGGCAACAAGAAGGAGCTCATGAAGGACGCAGCCAGTGACGCACCTTCAGGTAAGAAGGGCATGGCAGTCCCCAAGGCTAAGAAGGGGATGCAAGTAAAGCTGAAGAAGAACAAGAAGAAGTAATGCACCTTCAGGTACTCAGGTTCTCAGACAGTGGGGACTCGACTAACGGCATGTTGGTTGAGCTGCTCCCTGATGGGCGTGAGTTCCTGTGCTACACTTTGGAGGACGAAGAGCGTAAGAGGAAGAAGCGAGGCGAGACCCGAATCCCTGAGGGGACATACGACATCACGCTTCGGACCGAGGGCGGGTTTCACGCCAAGTATTCCGAGCGCTTTCCCGACATCCATGAGGGCATGCTCTGGGTGCGAGACGTTCCTAACTTTGAGTACATCCTCATCCACTGTGGCAACACCGACGAGCACACAGCAGGATGTCTTCTACTTGGTGACAGCCAAGAGAACAATCAGCTCGTGGATGATGGATTCATCGGCAAATCAACACAGGCGTACAAGAGAGTGTACCCAAAAATTCTAAAGGCACTTAACGACGGAGAGGATGTGCGCATCGAGTACATCGACCTCAATGATGTTATCATCGCAAAACTGAACTTATGAAAACTAAGAAGATGCAACAGGGCGGCATGCCCGCAATGAACAAGATGGCTCAGCGCAAGGCGATGACCCAGAAAGCAGCAGCAGGTAGAAGCGGCACCTTCCGCGACCCCGAGCACGGCTCACCAGCTATGCCGTTGGCAGCAGACGTAGAGCGCAACTTCACTGGCACCACAGCAATGGGTGACCCATACACTGCTGACCAAGCAACAATTACTCCCGGACAGATTACAGGATACAACGTAATCACTAACGAAGAGACTGGTGAGGTGTTCCAAGAAGCTGTGTACAGCGACCCCACCATTGACCCCGGTACTCCCGGCGCCACTATCTCTGGCTCTGGTACTGGAGGCTTTCAGACAGGTGAGGAAGGCATGATGCTCCAGAAGAGAGACATGAAGGCTGAGAAGGGCATGATGATGAAGCAGTTCAAAGAAGGCGGATTCTCCGTGATGGACCCCGCTGACTTTGTCTCAATGTTGCGGGACAACAGAAAGAAGTAAGCCATGAAGCTGAAGAAGCTATCGGCGACCTTCGATGACCGGGAGCACGGCGAGAAGGCTCGCCCGCTAGGCCCTGAAGTAAAGAAGCGTGACGTTACGGCAGCTCGTGACGATTACTCTTCCTATCTGCTGTCGAACCAACAGGCGAACCAGCAGCAGGACGATGATGATGTAATCCCACCACCAATCCCTGACCCACAGGAGCAAGAGCCTCCTCAGCTTCCGGAATCGTACAGGCAGGCTATCGACGCGTTTGAAAACGCCATTGCCCTTCAGGGAGGCAACATGGATACGTCTGGCGACGGAACGCTAGACATTCTTGACGTCGCAGGTATCATCGACTTCTTCATGACAGTCGTTGGTCAGGGTGTGTTTGAGGGAGGGTCTAACCCGATTGGTGGACTTCAGGGCTTGTTTTGGAACTCCGACGCTTATCAGAACGCGTTTGACCTCGGCACGGGCCTCTTCTACAATCCCGGAGTAAACTATGGCGATGGAGCCACTTACTACAGCGAAACAGAAGACGGCATTGCAGAGTCACTACTGACTTGGGCAGATTACATGGCCGCTCAAGACGACGCAGACGCAAACGTCAGTGGTTTTCTTCCCATCCCGATTAACTGGGTTAACTGGATAGATACGTCTTCGTATTCTTCTGCCTTGGATGCTGTTTTTGATGCGTACCAAGGAGATGTACCCGAAGACTTCTTCGACACCCTGCTTATGAACCCACAGCCTACCGAGGCCGACCTCGAGGACTTGGGGGCGTGGTTTGATGCAAACATGTTGCCAATCATGAACATCTACGCGGATGTTTATATGCTGAACGCCACGGGAGACTCTCTTGGTTACAGTGATGGCAACTTCCAAGACATGATGGACTTCATTGAGACTCAGGGCTCTGGCCTCGGATTCTTTGATGTATCTGTCAACGACACGGACTACAACCCGTTCTCTGGAAACATCTTCGACGTAAACAACGACGGCACCTTCAATGGTGCTGACATCGCGGCATGGGCAGACTTTACTGAGATGGTATCTGCTGTCTCTGGCGGTGGCACTATCTCTGAAACGAACAACCTGTTCTCTCAGGCTGACATCGACCAAATCATCGAGTACTACACCTACTACGGTGCGGAGATGGCTGGGGGTAACATGTACTTCAGCGCCAACGGTGAGTGGGACAACACGCAGAACCTGTTCAACATCAACAATGTTGCAGAGAACCCACCACTCATCTTCAACCTTTTGGACTCAGGAGATGTGGATGCGTATATTGATGAGCAAGACCAAGACGAGATTCTTGCGCTTATCCAACTGAGCTGGGCCGACCAAAGACCCGTTTGGGGCGAGGCTTACGGACTATCCGCTGGCCTTCAGTCATTGACTCCTGAGTGGTACACCGCCTTCGCAAACTCTATTCAACCTTGGATTAACAACGGGTACGACCCCGACTACAGTCAGCAGGGCGGAGCAAGCTGGGCCACATGGGCCGCCTCAAGCGACTTCGTGTATCAAGCGACATCGTTTACTCAGCAGGTTGCAAGTTGGGTTGGTCAAAACTTATTTGACCCCGATGGCGATGGACAGTACGACCCTTCTGAACTAGACCAGTCTGTCGTAGACTACTTGATTATGTTCCACTCTGGTGTAAACAGCGTGGCTGATATTACCCCAGAGCTCTTCAATGTCTTTACCGTAGGAGACCCACAGTCTTTCGGCGACAACTTCAGCGCGGGGGGAACTGACGCGTTAAATCTTCAAATCATGGGCGTCTACCTGCTACAGCAGCTCCCTGACTGGGTAAGCAGCGTGGGAGGCATTCCTGATTTCGCAAACATTCTCGGACAAGAACCCGGGGAGACGTACAATTACAATGCCCAAACGGCGGCGTTCGCGCTTCTGGCTCAGGTGTTTGGACACCAAAGCCAGTCCAATACCGGATTTACGGCAACCTTTGGCACCAACTCGTCCTATCTCTCACAAGATTTCTCAGAGCTTTTCCAGTACCTAGGTTTTAGCTCCTCTGAAGCCGGAGAGCTCGAGAACTACATGCTCGATGCAGATAACGGTTTCCTAAATGATAACCAGCTGTTTGCCAACTGGCTGTATGCTGGCTTCCAAGGATTCATTGGGTTCACTGACCCGAATACAGGTCAACAACAAATCATACCTCAGGGTGAGGGTGTAATCTGGGCACCAGCAGGCTGGGAGCCGGGAGATGATTACTTCGATTACGCGTACTATCAGAGCGAAGGTCCCTACGGCTTTGACGTACAGTTCTACAACTTCGATGTACACCTGACGTCTAGCGACTTCCTGTACTCGTACAACAACTTTGGAGACTCTACGCTCTTCTTTGTACCACCTCCCCCACCTAACTTCATTCAAGACCCATCAGAAGGTGTCGAGGGAATCTACGGTTCAGGTGCTACACCGGGTGCTCAAGAGGCGGGTGAATACATCGACCTACCTGATTTCTTGAACAGAACAGGGGGCATGATTGACTTCGACGGCGACGGAGATGTGGGGCTGAGCGACTTCTTTGCTCTGCACGGATGGCTTATGACTGGAGGCTACAACAACTATCAAGTAGTTGGGGAAGGCTCTGGTTGGAACAATTCTACAGTCTTTTTGGATTTTGGTATTGGGTGGTCAGCCTTTTACGGCCTACAAACTGACTCAGTCAATCAGGGCATGTACAATATCAGCTCTGCTGATTTGTGGTACGGAGGACTCTTGACTCCTTCAAATCAAGTTGTCGGCGTACAAGGTCAACTCAGCAACCCGATTTACAGTTACAGCGGAGAAAACCCATTCATGTACCAAGGCGCTGCCTTTGGAGAGTCGGGTCAATACACTGGCTATGACCCTGCCTACGCCTTAGCTCACTTCTTGGTTTTTCAGTACGCTAACGATTACGTCAGCTCTGGAGGCCAAACGCCTGAGTGGTTTACGACCCTTATGGGGTCGGACCCCAATACGTTTATGGCTGCGGCTGATTGGTTTAATATGATTGACCCCGACTGGGTTAACGCAAGCGACGCGATTGGCGCTGGCACTTTCGCTGGCGATGATGCCACTATTCAGGGCGGTCTGATGGGGAGTATCATCGTTCCGCTCCTTCAGGCAATCCTCCCTGATGAGCTGGCAATGAACTCTTACTCGGAGTTCTACTTGCAGAACGGCATCGACCCTAATCAGTTCTTTGCTCCAGCAGGACCGTACACAGGCCCTGATTCGCTCGTGCCGATTGTTACGGGAATGGGCTCTTTAGGTAGCGGGCTTGAAGAGGCCCTCGGTACCGCGTCTAGCGCCAACTTCATTTCGGAGTACGCAATGTCTAATCCTGCTGCGATTGCGTCAATCGACTTCAATGGAGACGGTCAAATCGACGAGGCAGAAATCAACCTTTACGGTCAGCTGTATAACTTGATTGATGAAGCGGGTATTGGCTTTGGCCCAACCGGACCCGGCAGTGATGCTATCAACTTGGGCAGCATGGCGATGGAGCTAATGGGTGCAGGTGCGGCAGCCTTTAACCTAGTCAACCAATACATTGTTGGTCAGATAATGACCAATCCTGATGTCAACACAGAGCAGGGAGCTCTGTACACTTTGTTTGAACCATTTATTCAGCTTGGTCTTTTCGGGCTTGATACGGAGGTTGACGCTGGGGGTAATGTGCAGTACTATATCACTGTACCTGTAAGCAACTTCACCAACATCTCGTCTGTTGAATACGTTGCTCAAGTCTTTGGCAACCCTAACCAATTTATCACAGAAGGTCTGATTGGAGTCATTGCAGACTCTCTGATTGATGGAGCCTACTACCTCGGTCCAGACGGAAACTACATTCAGGTAAACAACGTTTACGCTGGACTTGCGGCTCAGAACTTCTACACCAACCTCAACCAATACAACAGCACTGGCACGTACAGCGACTTTGAAAACATTGAGTTTACTGTGCTGCTCAACTACCCTGAACTCATTGAGTTTGCTGAGCAGTACGGCGGACCAGACCTCAATGGCGACGGCTTCTACACGCAAGCAGACATAGAAATGTTCTTCGACATAGTGGGCTCACAAAACGTTGCGCCGGGAACCGCTGAGTTCAATGCCTTGGACCTCAACAACGACGGCCTTTTGACCATTGCAGACTACGCTCAGTTCAACGCGTTCTTTGGAAGCTTTGAAGGCGGAGCGGCAGGCTTGAACATTGGTGCTTACGGATACTTTAACGATGGCATTTGGGTTGACTTTGATTACGATGACCTTGGCCCAGAAGACTACTTCGGGTCGGGATGGACGCCACAGGGATACAACACAGGAAATACACCACCACCACCGACAACATGAGAAGACTAGGAACATCCACCGTCACCAAGCGTCGTAGCAAAAAGATTAGAAGGTCCGTAGCTCGCATTCAGTCGTACACGGTAACTACGTTCGGTGCGATTACTAGTCCTGACTTTACTCTTCAGTCTCCGCTAAACGGTATTATCTTTTACTTTTGGGTTGACCTTGCCAACGACTGGACAGGAGATTCAACCGACTACACCATCTCCGACCTTGTAATCACCAACACGACTACAGGAGGTGTCGACAATGTGGGTGCCGTTACCGGAAGCGGCGGAGGTGAAATCGCTACGTTGCGATATATCGGGCTGGGTACTTACAACATGACTGGGGCGGGTGGCTCTCCCGCTGGTCACAACGCGGGAGGCAACAACACGTTTAGGTTTACAGGAACTGTTCAGCAAGCTGGTTACGAGGCCGTAGCCTTTGATGAGTCAGTCACCATCTTCTCCAACAAGTAATGATAACAGTCACAGTAGATTCCAACATGACCACCTCCGCTCAGAAGGTTAGCTGGGCCGAAGGCATGCAAACAATTTTTCCTCAGTCAGACGGAACAGGTGTTTACGATGCCCTCCAAGACATCATTGACGAGAACTCATGAACACTGTAAAAAAATACAAGAAGGGCGGTCTTCAGGTTCAGAGCAAGAAGGTGAAAGTAGACCCTCCCAAGGGCTACCACTGGATGGAAGAGCAGGGCAGGTACTTTCTGATGAAGGGAGACTACAAGCCTCACCCGGGAGCTGTGGAGAAGGCGTCATTTAAGACCGTCACTCACGGGAAATCTTAATCGCCTCCTCACCATCCAGCTTGCGGTAGAACCTCTGAACGAGGTGCCTAGCTTTAGGTGTTAGCCCGTACCTGTGCTTGTAGTTCGTCTTGGCCTCCTCCGTGAAGTACATGTCGGCCTCGCTTCCTGTGTCCACGTTGAACCTACGGTGGACCACGTGTATCAGTCCCTTCTTCATCATGGGTTGTAGCGTGCGCTCCCTGAACTTCTTGGGAGATGCGAACAACGACTCTGCGATGTGCGTTGCAGTAAAGAACTCGTAGTCGTAGCCAAACAACATCACCTGCATCTCTACTGGCCTAACGTCGTAATGCTGCAGCATGTCTGTCTCTGCGAGCCTTAGATACTTGAGGTAGTTCTTGTTCACGTACTTCTCGTGGAGGTAGGAGAACTCCCGCATTTTTCGCTCAGGTCTGTGTCTCTTCATTTTGAGTATATTTGTCTAGACAAAAAGAACACGATGGGAACATCACTATCAGGCACTCAAATTAAGAACTCGTATGTTGGAATCCTCAAGGCTTCTGACAATACTGCTATCAGTAGTTCCCTGAAAACCATCACCGATGGGCAGGGTAACGACACCGCGCTGTCTGTGTCTACAGCTCAGGTAAAGGTAACGAATCTTCTGATTGATTCACCCGCAACCTCTACAAGCGACCAAATCCTAGTACGGGATTCCTCGACTGGATTGATTAGCACGCGCACCCTCCCCAACCTGAAGACTGTTCAGATTAGCACCAGCTCAGGTACTACCACTAATGGAAGTGGGAGCGCCATCGGCGTCACAGTCACAGACTCTGGAGGTCACGCATCTACGGCCAACTTCCAGACAGGTGCGAACATGACCATCCGCTCTAGCGGAGCTCAGATGTCTTTCAAGTACGACAACAGAACGACTGTAAACGTAACGGCTGCTAAGACCATCAACGCCTCCACAGAGGGAGGTGGTACAGTGTTCTTGGACTGCGCTAGTCTTAGCGGGGGTGCCCTTACGCTACCTGCGGCATCAACAGGCAGGTTCTTGCGTATCCTCGTCGATGTAGGCTCCAACACCGCATGCAACATCAACGCAGCGTCAGGTGACTACTTCTACGGCGCAGTCACGCACGTCTCTACTACTGGAAACAAGACTGGTGTTCAGACTGTAACCCGTGCTACTGCATCGGCTTCTGTCTCTACATTCAACCAGCTCACGCTGGACCAAGACAGTGATAACCTCGGAGGAGCAGTAGGGAGCTTCCTTGAGCTTACATGCTATGACGACGCCGGATGGCACGTCAGCGGAAAGCTCATTGGAAACTCTACCAACCCAACAGGCATCCTCGTAATCAACGGACAATAATGACAACCATGGACCCCACCCTCAAAGAGCTCTTCATCACGGAAGTGGCTGAAGTTTTGGCGCAGCTTGAAGACGTCATCGAGAAGTATCAGGTAAACGAAAGGGTGGCATACATCTTTGGGCTCGGCATCGTCGACGACATCCCAGAGATTGGTCCCGCTTGGCAGGTAGCCAGCAAGTGGCACGTAGACAGCCCGGAAGAACTTGCCGAGTTGTTCTCAGCCATCATGGCCTCTTACGAAAAGATTACCGAAGAAGATGATGACATCGACTTAGATGACATCGACCTAGGAGACCTAGGCTTCAACCTCAACTAATACAATGGAAAATTTAATCAGGAAAATCGTCATCGGTCCTAACCCGAAGGATGCGATGGCGTACTACGTCGGCATGAAAGCTGGCGCAGGAAAGGTTGTTCTCATCGAGGAGGATGACCGCGCTATGTTCAAGTACAACATTCGTAGGTACAACATCTACACTCAGGACAGTGAATCGTCCTACCTGTGGAAGACTGTGGAGAACACCCCAGTCATTGTTGAATACGATTGTAACTTTGAATGAAGGCGCTGTATCACTTCGTGGTGAAGCTTGAGAAGACTCATCACGACACCATCGAGCTGGACAACGGCACGGAGCTCTACGTAGACCCTAAGTGGAAGGAGTTCGAGCGACGCGTCATGTACGGTGAGGTGACGTCAACCCCAGTCAAGTACGACGTGGATGTCAAGCCGGGAGACACTCTGTTCTTCCACCACCACGTAGTCATGTCTGATGCCCTGAAGATTCAGGTGGACGACGAGGACAGGTTCATTGTAGGATACGACCCAGACAACACCCTTGGCTGCCATGCGATTGCTTACCGCAGCAAGGAGACTGGTGAGCTGCACATGCTCGCGGACTGGGTGTTCCTGCAGCCACTCGAGGAGGACGAGCCAGATGAGAACGAGATTATCGTGGTAGACCTCAAGCCCAAGACACACCTCAAAGCAAAGGTATTCTGCTGCCCCAAGGACATGATTACTCAGGGTGTAAAAGCAGGAGACATCGTTGGGTTCAAGAAGAACCGAGACTACGAGATGCGTTTGGAGGATGACACCACCGTGTTCCGTATGCGCTCAGAAGAAATGATGTATGTCGAGGAAGCCTAAGTTCGAGACAATCGAGGCTTCTCGCAGGCTGATGGATAGCATGGCTGTCGCAATCAACAACATGATTGAGGAGGTCAAGCGACCCGTCGACCCAGAGGCGGGCGGCGCTGCTCGTAAGGCTGAGCTCCAGTCTATCAAGCAGACCGCTACCGATTGCAAAGAACTGCTAATCGAAAGGCAACGTCTGGAGCAGATGGTCAAGGACCTGAACGAGAACGGAGCCATCGACGACGCAAAGGATTACTCAGGCGGATTCGCAGAAAGGTTTAGCAAGTGACGGGGCTGGTAGACATAGAGAAGTACGACGAGCCAGTCGTATCCATTTGCCCACGCGGCACAATCGGGGAAGTCATTGACATCTCCGGGCTTCCTATCTGTCTGCCCAAGAAGCCACCGAAGAAAGAGATTGCAGGCCACGACCTGCCAGACCACTTGCAGATGTGGAACAGGAGCGAGATAGCACCAGAGCTTGCTCGCATCAAGTCCATGGACGAGTGGTATGAAATGCCCAAGGAGTTTCGCCAGAGGTTCTCTCCCTTCATTGAGGAGGAGTTCCGCAGAAGGCGCGAGGGCTACTGGTTCTACAACAACGGAGAACCTACATACATCACTGGGCGTCACTACATGATGCTTCAGTGGAGCAAGATAGACATTGGCTATCCTAGTTTCCTAGACTTCCAACGGAGGCTCTTCATCCATCAGGCCGCGTGTGAGGCTGACCCCAGATGCCTTGGTCAACTATATACCAAGTGTCGTCGCTCAGGGTACACGAACATGTCCGCCTGCGTTCTAGTTGATGAAGCCACACAGGTCAAGGACAAACTTTTGGGTATCCAGTCGAAGACGGGTAAGGACGCGCAGGAGAACGTCTTCATGAAGAAGGTCGTAGCTATCTTCAAGTCCTACCCGTTCTTCTTTAAGCCTATCCAAGACGGTACCACCAACCCGCGTATGGAGTTGGCGTTCAGAGAACCGTCGAAAAGGATTACCAAGAACAACAAGACCTCTGTCAAAGGGGATGCCCTGAACACAATCATCAACTGGAAGAATACCACCAACAATGCCTACGATGGTGAGAAGTTACATATCTTGTATCTAGATGAGGCAGGCAAGTGGGAGAAACCAACAGACATCAGAGAAGCATGGAGGATACAACGGACTTGCTTGATTGTGGGACGCCGTGTTATCGGGAAGGCGCTTGTGGGCAGCACCGTCAACCCGATGGACAAAGGTGGTCAAGAATACAAAGAGCTTTGGAAAGATTCAGACCCACAAGAACGCAACAAAAACGGAAGGACAACCTCAGGATTGTACAAAATCTTCATTCCGGCTTACGAAGCCTTAGAGGGATTCTTCGACAAGTACGGGAAGCCAATCATCGAGACTCCGGAGCAGGAGGTGGAGACACTGGACGGGGAGACCGTAGAGATAGGCGCAAGGGAGTTTCTAAAAAACGAAAGGGACGCTCTCAGGCATGACGCCCGGGAGATGAACGAGATTGTTCGTCAGTTCCCCTTCACTACAGACGAGGCGTTCCGAGATAGCGTCGAAGGCTCTCTGTTCAACATCGGAAAGATTTATGAGCAGATTGACCACAACGAGAACATGTACCCAGACCCCGTGGTGCGTGGCAACTTTACATGGAAAGGAGGCGTAAGGGACGGAGAGGTTGTATTCGTTCCAAGCTCTGAGGGGAGGTGGTTCGTATCATGGATGCCACCTGCAGACCTCAGGAACCTCAAGGTTTCCGAACGGGGCAAACGCATTGCGCCAAACAAACTCATTGGCTGTGGTGGTGTTGACTCTTATGACATCGACGCCACTACGGACGGGAGGGGTTCTAAGGGAGCATGTCACATCTACAACAAGTTCAACATGCGGGCCCCCTCTAACATGTTTGTTGCAGAGTACTGCTCCCGCCCTCCTATGGCGAAAATCTTCTACGAGGACATCCTGATGGCGGCTGTGTTCTACGGCTACCCGCTCCTCGTGGAGAACAATAAGTACGGCATCGTAAGATACTTTGAATCAAGGGGTTACGACGGTTACTTGTTGGACAGACCGCAACACCTGACTACCACAGGTTCCGTTGTGACTAAAACTAAAGGCATCCCGTCCAACTCACAGGATGTCATCCACACTCATGCACAAGCGATTGAAGACTACATACACAACCATGTGGGAATCAATGAGAGAGGAGAGATTGGTAGGATGTATTTTAACCGTACACTTGAGGACTGGATTGGTTACCGTATCGACAACCGGACTAAGTTTGACTTGACCATTAGTGCAGGTCTTGCTCTGCTCGCAGCGCAGACTGTTGTGCAAAAGAAAAAGCCAGCTGATTTTACAGGTAAAAAGTTTTTCCGCAAGTACACCTACACACCCGGCGGGGTCTCCAAGCCCGCTAAGTGATTTTGTTTATATTTGCACATTGCCTGTAATACAGTAAGTAATGAAGGGTCACCACAAGCCAAAGTCGTATGCACAGTTCCCGGACCCAATGGCTCCGGCTTCCGTCAAGGCAAGCGAAGACTATGGTATTTCCTATGCTAAATCTATCGAGGCACAGTGGGGTGGTCTGGACGACTTTTCTACAGGCTTCGGCAAGCGATTGGTAGAGTTCCAGCGCAACCGAGACTATGCCAACGGTACGCAGGATACCGCAGTCTACAAGCAGATTCTCAACAGCATGGACACCCAAGGGGGTGACGGAACGCTGCTGAATCTCGACTGGTCGCCTGTACCAATCATTCCTAAGTTCGTTAGGATTGTAGTCAACAAGATTCTCTCTCGCAAGTTCCGACCAAACGTAGAGGCCATCGACCCAATGTCGAAGGATGAGAAAGAGAAGAAGAAGGTTCTGGCCAAGTTTGCTATTGAAGAAAGAGAGGTCATCGAAGAAGCGAAGGCACTCGGACTCAAGACGGCAAGCGTGCCAGAGGGGTTGCCGAACAACTCTGAGGAGGCTGAGATTTACTTGGCTGATAGTATTAAGACTAGTGCTGAGGTGGCAGCTCAACTTGCCACTAAGCTCACTCTCGACTGGAATGACTTTGATGACAACGTATTCCGCCGTGCTGTGGAAGACCTTGTGGTCAACGGTATGGCTGTGGTTAAGAGAAGCAATGACCCGAGCTACGGAATCAAGACGGAGTATGTAGACCCGGCGCAGTTCATTCACTCTAGCACGGAAGACCCGAACTTCTCTGACATTGTCTACGCAGGCCACGTCAAGCGCGTGTCGATTCAGGACCTGAAGCGCATGGCGGGGACAGACATCCCCGAGGAGGAGTATCAGAAGATTGCGAAGTCTGTGATGAACCGAAGCTACAACAACGCCTCCCAGTTCAATCAGACGGTGTATGACAGAAGCCGTGGCGCTCATGTCTACGGCTACGATGAATACTTGGTTGACGTCTTGGACTTCGAGTTCCTCGGCGTCGACGATATGATTTACGAGGAGAAGACCTCGCAGTTTGGAAACATCGGTTTCTACTACAAGGGCGAGAGCTACAAGCTCCCTAGCGACTCAGTGTACGACAGACAGATTCACACCATGCCCAACATGTGTGTGTACGGCGGCTCGTACGTTATCGGTAGCGGACTTCTCTTCAACTACGGCATGAAGCGGGACATCCCGAAGAACATGCACGACCTCACACGCGCTCGTCTTTCGTACAGCGTTGTGGCAACGAACTTCCGTCGTCAGATGCCCAAGTCTATGGTGTCGTCTGTCATCGGCTTTGCTGACCAGCTTCAGCTTACTCACCTCAAGATTCAACAAGCCATTGCCAAGGCTAAGCCTGATGGTTTGATTGTAGACATCGAGGGCCTCGAGAATGTGTCTCTGGGTAACGGTGGAGAGCTTCAGCCTCTCGACATTCAGGACATCTACGAGCAGACAGGTGTCTTCTACTACAGAAGTAAGAACCCAGAGGGTGGCTTCCAGAACCCGCCTGTGCGTCCGCTGGACAACACCATTCGGAACATCAACGAGCTGATTGGTTTGTACAACCACTACCTCCGTATGATTCGTGACGTCACGGGTGTCAACGAGGTTCTCGATGGTAGCTCACCAAAGGCCGATGCTCTTGTGGGTGTGCGTCAGCAGCAGCTTGCTGCAGGCAACAATGCCATCAACGACATCACCAACGGTGCGTCTGTTCTGTACAAGAGAGTGTGCGAGGACGTGGTCAAGTGCCTTCAGGTCTTGCCACCAGAGTCCATCATCTACGGGGCATACGAGAGAGCCATCGGAAGCACAAGCATGGAGATTCTTTCTTCGTTTGCTTCTCTGCCACTTCACAACTACGGTGTGATTGTTGAGCGAGAGATGTCAGACGAAGCCAAGTTGTTACTCGAACAAAACATCCAACAGTCACTTGCACAGAGAGAGATTGACCTTGAGGATGCTATGGCAATCCGTCGTCTCAAGGATTTGGACCAAGCAGAAAGACTCCTCATCATCCGCCGTAAGCGCCGCATCACCGCGTTGCAACAACAACAGCAGCAACAAATGCAAATGCAAGCACAGGTGAACATGCAGGCCCAGCAGGCCGCAGCACAGATGCGTATGCAGGAGGTGCAGATGAAGGCGCAGGCTGACCTGCAGAAGATTCAGGCTCAAGGTCAGGTTGACATGCAGCTGATGCAGATGCGTCAGCAGGTAGAGAGTCAGCTCCAGATGGCTAAGTTGCAGATGAGCTCACAGTCTCAGGCAGCGGACAAGCAGTTCCGCATGAACCTAGAGAAGAGCAAAGATGACAGAAAAGACTCCCGCGTTGAGAAGCAAGCTGTGGCTCAGTCCAAGCTTATCTCTCAGCGCAAGGGTACACGTCCTGAACTTGAAAACCAAGACAGCAGGGACATCATCCAAGAACTGATGAGGCGATGAGTAAAGAGGCGATGAGAGAGCGCGTCAAGCGCATGCTCAAGAAGCACGGACTCAAAGGCGTCAACAAACCAAAGGCTACACCAAGCCACCCCAAGAAGTCACACATGGTGTTGGCAAAAGAGGGTGACAGAGTTAAGCTCATCCGCTTCGGCGAGAAGGGCGCGAAGACCGCAGGCAAGCCTAAGGCCGGAGAGTCTGACAAGATGAAAAAGAAGCGTGCAAGCTTCAAGGCTAGACACGCCAAGAACATTAAGAAAGGCAAGATGAGCGCTGCCTACTGGGCTGACAAAGTCAAGTGGTAATGTTTCATATATTTGCATCAAAGAATAACTAATGGCAACAGTAACCGCACAACTATCCCTGACGAGCACAGACTTGCTGTCTGAGTCGCTGGGAATCAGTGTGTCTATGGAAACCACTGCAGCTAACACTACAGGCTTGGCACGTAGACCCGTGACGGCTACCGCTGTTGGTGCAGGTGCAACTACATTGTACACGGCATCTGATTTCTCAGCCCCTGCGTACTTGTACGTCAAGAACACAGACAGTACGGCTTCCGACTACATCTACGTGTACGACGGGACCACGGCAGGCAACCCTGTCATTTTGAAGCTGGCTGGCGGCGACTTCGCTATCATGCCGCTCAATGCAGGCATTGACATTAAAGCGTACGCGACTACCAACCCTACGTTGGTTGAGTTCATGGTTTACGGAACTGACGCCTAACATCTAAGACATGGGATTTCAAAGACACGATGTAAAGAACGGTAGCAGATTCCTCGGCAGAGACGAGGCTACCAACCGGATGCTCACGGGCGGAACTCAAACAATCATCTTGCGTGGTAACACCAGCGGAGAAAAAGATTTCGAGGCTGGCAAAGTCTTGAAGGACGAGACTGTGCCTGTTGACATGGACGGCACCAACGGATGGGTGTATGACTCTTCCAACGATTACTACAAAGTAAAGATTGGTACGACATCGACCGTCAAGACGGTGAACATGTACGGGGAGGAGGCAACCTTCGCCGCTCACTGTTTCCTCAAGGGCGCCAAGGTTGTGGTAAACTCCAACACCTTCCCTGAGTACTCAGGCACCTACTCGTTGGTCGAAGCCGCCGTTGTCTCAACCAACTGCTTTTTGTACCTCGCACCAGATTCACCGCGCCACGTCTTCGGCGATGCGGACTTGGGTGTTGAGCTTCCAGACATTACTGCTACAGCAAACGACAACAAAATCAACGTGACCGTTTTGCCATTCTCTCCTGCTTTCTGCGTGGAGATGCTTGGTGTTGACGGTGTTGATGCAGGTACAGATGATGCTCGCACTACTCCAGCTACGTTTAGAATGAACAACATAGCGGGTACTAGAGAGGTGTCAATCGACTACCCAGACGGTCAGGTGGTGTACGGTGAGATTACTCACTTCACGCCTCAGGCCGTCAACACGCACTACGCCATCCTTTACTGTCAGGCCACTCCATCCTTGGAGTTCTCTCCTTACAACAAGCAAGGAAAGATTTTGGCCGCAGGAGCTAAGGGGGCGCCTAAAGCACGATAAGTAACACACCCAAAATTTAATTAAATGGCTAAGCACGAATTAGAAGTAGCAGCTGAAGCTCAGGGTATCAAAATCAGTGACTCCCCTAACTTCTTGAACGAACCTCAGGACGCTCCAGCACCCTCGCCGGAGCCACAACCCTCGGAACCACAAGCACAACCTGTAGCGGAAGAAGCTCCCGAGCCTGTGCAGGAAGCTCCTGAGCCTGCTCCCCAACCGGAGCCGGAACCTCAAGAAGTAGTCTTCAGACAAGAATACACGGAGCCACAAGCTCCACCCCAACCTGTGCAGCAGCAGGCAATCGACGAAGATGCCATTGCACTTCAGAAGCTCAGCGAAAGGCTGAACATGAAGTTCGATGACTTCGACGCCGTGACCCAGCAGTTTAACAGGAAGCCCGACATCGACCCAGCTGTCGCAGCTATCAACGAGTTCGTCACGGAGACGGGTCGTTCTATTGACGACTGGTACAAGTATCAGTCCTTGGACACTTCCGAAATGGATGATGCTAAGGCTGTTCGTATGCAGTTGCAGATGGACCACCCAAAGCTTTCCGCGCAAGAGATTGACACGCTTATGAACAATAAGTACAAGCTCGACGTGGACAGGTACACCGATGAGGAAATCGCAACATCAGCTGTGGAGTTGAAGGTGGCGGCGGATAAGGCTCGTCAGCACATCGAGGAAGTTCGTGAAGCGTTCGCAGCGCCGGACCCGAATCGCACTGCCGAAGATGAGTTTATGAGTCCTATCGACGACCAGTGGGTCGCAAACATGTCCAGAGAGGTTGACAACTTGGACGGCATTTCATTTGATTTGCCTACGGGTAAGACATTTACCTACGGCCTAGCCGACCAGTACAAGTCAACTTTGAAGGAGAAGAATGCGAACCTCGAGTCATTTTTTGATTCCTACGTCTCTGATGACGGCAAGTGGGACTACGACCTCTTGAACTCTCACAGAGCTGTGATGGACAACATCGACGGCATTGTCAACGCTGTGTACCGACAAGGTATGAGCGACGGGCAGCGTCGTGTGGTTCACCAAGCGTCTAACGTTGCACCTGTTACTCCACAACAGCAGCAGGTTGACACAAGCGCAGAAGCTCAGAGAAACAAGATTATCGACCAGCTCGCTGCAGCCATCGGAGGAGACAAGGGGATGACATTCAAGTTTTAACGCTTTCTAAAAAGAACAATTATGAGCAACATCGTTTCTCCTAATGTTCATGGTTCACTCGGCGGTTCTGTCGGAGGTGCCTATTCACAGGTTGGATTGGCAACGCCTGAGAAGTACGCTTCTCTGGGTGATTTCATGAGCACTATTAACGCCCTTGACGTTCGTCCAGAACTCATCAAAACTTACGGTAATCAGGGCATTACCGGATTCTTGCGTATGACCGGAGCCGTCAAGGCTGCTGGCTCTGCCGAAAAAATCACTTACTACGAGGAGGCTCGTCTGCACCAGAAGGTCCGCGCTGCGGTTACTACTGGCTACGATTCAGGCGACTCTAACGTGTCAGAGATGACGTTCACTGCTGAGTCATTGGCTGACGCCATTGCTGATGGTGTGGACATCAAGCCAAACACCCCAATGAAGGGTGACATCCTCTTGATTAACGGTGTCGACCGTGCGGTCGTGACCGAAGAGGGTGCTGCAAACTCTACTGACACCTTCAAGGCTAAGTTGATGCGCGACGCAGCTTCTACTTTGGCTGACGGTGATACCGTTGAGATGCCAGTGATTGGTAACATCTTTGCTGAAGGCTCAGAGCAGCCCGGCAGATTTGTTGAGTCTAACGTGGTTCGCTACCAGAAGCCATACGCTATCATCAAGGGTAACTACGAGGTGACTGGTTCACAGGCCACCAACATTGGTTACATTGACGTAGGCGGCGGCGACTACCGCTGGTACATCAAGGGCGAAATGGATG
>Ga0208767_1000112_pt1 | contig 54478 bp, 56 predicted proteins | sample VirMetDEL_Mar_21_FD_184514 | JGI IMG/M metagenome (GOLD analysis project Ga0208767, IMG submission 184514) | Aqueous microbial communities from the Delaware River and Bay under freshwater to marine salinity gradient to study organic matter... | ecosystem: Environmental > Aquatic > Marine >...
CTGTCGTATGCGTGATCTGAGGCGTATCTGGGGTCGATGTCGTCTGTGCCACGCGGATCAGATGGTATGACGGGCAGGTCGGCTATGATTTGTCGGCAGGTATTGAAGAATACTATGCCAGCTACGCCCGTTTCCTCGTCTACTTTTAGCACTTCGTGCAGTCTGTTCTTACCTGCTATACGTGCGCCGTTAGTCCTGTCGCTTGGTCGCCACCTACAGCCCATAGAAATCATCTCTTCTGCTATAGACGGGCCGATTTGACCTCGATTGTGCCAGCAACTACTGTCCAATACTCCGTAGTCGATGCGTTCTGGACCCTCTGCCTCTAGGACTGCCTTAGCCAAGTCGCGTCCAGTGTGCTTACTGAGGTATAATTCCCTGTAGCAGACTAGGGTGTCGTAGTTTGGATCAATTGCAAACCAGTGAACAGCACTATAAGAACTATATCCAAAGTCACAGGACCGAAACCGCCGCCAATCTGGGGGAATGTCATAAGGTTCGACAACGTGTGTCGCCTGTCTAAACTCAGGAAATGCCGCTCCATCTGCAACTGCCCAGTCTCCCTCTAGTAATTGTCTACGTTGCATCTCAGGGAGAGAGAGTAGGTTGGCCTCGTACTGCCCACCTTCCATGAGATAGGGGTTATCTTTCAGGCTAGCTGGTATAAATCGCCTGTAGAACAGCGGCTCACCAGCCTTCTCATGCCCCTCTGGAAAGACTAAGTCATCTCCAGAGTCTAAATCCTTTGCCACGAACTTCGTATTCGCTGGCGCGGGGTCTATAAACATCCGCTTCACCCAGCCGTGACCACTTCCTCCGGGGTTAGTAGTCGCCCTCATGTAGATGGGCAGGGTGGGGTCGGTAGTACGCAGTCGAGACCTCATATAATTCCACGCGAAGGGGGTGGGATACTGGGTCAGTTCGTCGAATGCTACATACGAGAACGCTTGACCTTGGTAGCGTAGAACGTCTTGATCTCTTTCCAGATACGTGAGCCACAGTTTTGCGCCTGATGGAAACGTCCACTGAGACTTCTTCTCAGCCCACTTAGCTCCTTGAAAAGCTCTAGGATATAGCTCTTGGCTTTTCCAAATAAGTTCACGTAATTCGTCATTAGTTCTACGTAGTATTAGGCCATTAAAATTAGGGTTTGAGAAGTACCGCATAGGGTCTGCGAGTAGTCCATACGACTTGCCACCTCCAGCGGCCCCGCCATATAGCACTTCTCTCTCTGAAGCCGCGAGGAACTCTGTCTGTGGTCCCTCATTAGGAGCAAATATTACTTCTTGCTTCTTCTTCTCAGATTCTATCACAGAAAAATCTAGATTGGAAGTATCTAATTGTTCTTCTGGTTGTAATCCTTCGAGGCGTTTCTTGGCAATAGTTAGTAGGCGTTTAGCGTCAGTCTGCTTTCGCTTCGCCGCTGCTAGTCTCTTCTCTTCCGTAGTCTTAGGCTTACGCTTCCTATTCTGCTTCGCCAGTTCCTTCAGGCGTTTAGAAGGTGTCGGACTGTCTGGCCCTCTACGGTCCTTCCAAATGTGTATTAGACCTTGGTGCGATATCTTATCGCCAGTCTTAGAAGTCAGCCACTCAGCAGTCTTTCGACTGGAGTGTCCCTCTTCCAAATAGTCTAGAGCCTCTTCTACGAGTACTGCCTTCGCCTCGTCTGGTACTAGGACTAGTGGGTCGTCCTCAGATGCCACGTAGGCGTATGGTATCTTCGCTGTCTTGTTGGCTCTGCTCTTATTAAGCCAGATGCTCACTCTTCACTTTTCGGTGGCAATATAAACATTGCACCGCCTGTATTTTTAACTTCTACTTGGTCCTTCTTGATCAAGCCAGTGCGGTCTAGAATCTGTGCAGCCGCCGCAATAGAGTTTCTGGCTCCCATAGCACTCGGATCGTCGAGTACGTCTACCATTCCCCATGCAGCTTTAGGCGCGTTCATAGCCATCACCATAGCCGCTCGTTCATTGATCTCTTCCTTGAGTGCGGCTACCACGACAGTGCTAGAGGTGTTGTCTGCGTAGCCAGCCACCTTCATAGCCTTCTTGATATTGCCCTTGCACTCCTCAGTCATCAGGGCATCTAGAAACAGCTTCTGCTTGTCTGTTAATTCTTTCTTCTGTTCCATAATTACCTCAAGTAAACGAATGCTAGGCCGACTGCGCCAGTGCAGATCATCCAGAATATGCGCTCCGCGAATGCGATCTTCTGACCACGGGCAATGGCCTGACGCTCCATCTCGTCTAGGCGGTCATCGACCTTCTGAATGCAGCTATCGAATTTATCCATTCGCTTGAAGAGAGTTAGCATTCGTTCTTCCATCCGCGCCATTGCGACTACTGCTTCGGATAAACGATCTAGCTTCTCTTCCATGCGACTCAGCCTATCATCGGACATTACCTATCCTTTTTTCTTCTGCTTCTTCTTAGGCCAGCCCTTTTGCATATCACTGTACGCCTTCGGACTTACTGTGCTGTTCTTCTTGGAGCGGCTGGTTCCAGCCTTCTTCCGCTTGTTAATATTATTGACTAGGGACATATCTACCTACCACTTCTTACACGACCAGTATCTCGCGGTGAATTTATCCTTCGCCGTGTCGCACTTGTGTCTCGCTCGGAATGACTTTCGACGCTCTGGATTACTCTTCTTAATGCGCATCTCTGGGTCGCCAAATCTGATGATTTTCTCTTTGCCATTCTTACAAGCCTTAACGACAAATTTTTTAGGTCCATCAGGTGTTCGCTGAGGCTTGTTGCATTTCATTTTGCTCTTATCTAGGGCCATTAGAAACCTACGAAGTAATAGTATAGACCGCCACCCGCTCCACCCCAGACGACAATCACAATGAATAGCCACATGAGGATTTCTAGGAACTCTTGGCGTTCCTTCTCACGTTGCTTCTGGGCTTCCTTACGAGCGGTACGGGCCTTTGCCTGATACTCCACCCAAGCGTCATACATTCCGGGTCTACCGTAGAGGCGCATATGGGATTGGAGTTGAGCCTTTTGCTGGTTGATCTTCTCCAGTGCTAAGAACTCTTCGAAGTCCGTAGCGTCCTTACCCATCAGCTTATTCCACGGGCTTTTCTTTTTGGCTTCTGCCTTTGCCTTCAGGTCTTCTTCAGCACTTACAAAAGATGCTATAGACTTACCGACATCAGCCAACTCCCGTGAATTAGCAATCGCCTGTTTAATCACCCCGAATGCGGCATTGGCAGCGGCTAATTCCGCTAGCATTCTCGTTGCCCCTAAATTCGTTCCCCTGCTATTTCAATCGCCTTGCAAGACCCGAAGGCAAGTTTACCTTCTTGCTGCCTTGTGAACAAAAACGACTGAAGACTGACGTTGCACTCATTGGCCTCGAAGAAGCTCTCCCTGTATGCGTACAACGTACAGTCAGTAGCCATAGGACTTGTACAGACAACCGCTATGGCTACCCAAGTAATCATTTTTTCTTCTTAGCCATGCCACCATAACTGTATGATGGTTTCTTCTTCTTCATAGCCATGCCGCCGCCATACATCCTAACTTTCTTGGCGTTACCAGTGGCCTCACAGCTACCACCAGCACGGGCTGCTTTAGGTTTAGGCATATCCCTCATCGTCAAATTCCTCTTCTAATAAATCAGGTATAAATCGTTTAGGGTCTAAGGGTACTTCCACCGAGCAGTCTTCCGTTGCGAAGTATCGTCCATAGCCGTCGAACTCTTGGGCCATTGGGTTGTCGTCTAGCTCTCTCTGGGAGATGAGACCTTCTTCGAGGAGGAGTTGTCGGATACGATCAAAGGTTAATACCTGACCTGTACGCTCTTGAATTGCTGCACGAATATAGTACAGATTAAATGACATTTTTAGTTACCCCTTCATTGTAACATCTATCTACGTGTCGGGTCAAGCCCTTATTTATGTAGATAGTTAAGTATTTACGTTGACGGATAGCTATTTAATTGGTATAATGAATTGTCGGTTGAGCGGTATACTATACACTAACTGTACCTAGTACCCACTCCCTAGTAGACTACTTGGAGTAGTCTTCCCGCCTCAGTCTTCATAAACAATCCGTCTAATGTCGCCACGGGCTACACCAATGTCGTGTAGTTCCTTGTCTGTCATGTTTGCTAACTGCCAGAACGCGACTCGGCGCATTTGTGCTTTTTGAATAGATTCAATAATTTTCTTAAACATAGTTATCTCCTTAACAATATGTAGTTACATTATAACAACTAATTGTCTTTAGGAGTACTCAGGTATTGAGCATACCCGCTATGCAGTCAGGTACTCTATGGCGCGATTCAGGAAAGTAATATCGTCACAGAAGCCGCCCAAAGCCCTATTGCATCTGTGACATAGCCAACCCCTAAACTTGTCCGTGTCGTGGCAGTGGTCGATTACCCAAGGGGTATTCTTCTTACCGCCATAGTCCTTAACCTGCTCGGCATTCTGCTTGCAGATAGGACACACGTAGTCGTCTGGTGGGGCAGGGTTCTCTCTTCGTAGCCGATTGCGTACAGCCACCATCTCATTCATGCACTTCTTGCACTCAGGACGAATGAGACCGCCATTTACCTTACCGAAGGCAGACAGTGGCTTAATATCTCTGCACTTAGTACACTTCTTCGAGTGTACGTCTGCCTCGGTAGGTTTCTCCCAGCCGAATAGGTCTAGCTGGTTAGTCTTCATAGGCAGAACCAAACAAGTCAGCGACTGTGTGGTCACTGTCTTCGATAGTCTGCGCTTTTTCTCTTAGTCGATCTGCTTGCCTGTTTAGCTCTGCGGCTATGGCGTATAGCTCTTGGTAGTCTTCTTCTACGTCATCCACTATTGTAGTAATGATGTCGTAGAACTCTTTATTTACGACAGCCTTCTCAGTTTCACCTATCTCTAAGTGAGAGACCACGATCATTGTGCCGTTATCAAGGACTTGTAGGTCGTGATCTATGAAGAAGGGCAAGCCGTCAGCGAATAGTACGCCGTCCTCGCCATAATCTTCAGCCATGTAGTCTTCCGTTGCCTGTTAACGAATACTAGCTATTATATGCTAACAATCAACTAATTGCAAGTATGAATACTTTACAGAGTGGTTTTCTAATTCCACTACTCTAGATGTAGTGCCTTTACATAATATTTCTCGTAGTCCCGTACTGGGGCCATTTACAGTAGCAAAATCCCAATCTCTGGTCAGTGGTGTATACGGACCCAGTATGGGTGGGGGTGGCAGTCGCCCCGCCCCGAAGCGGGAGCAGCCTGAGATCGAGCGATATGTGCAAGCTATTGATTTTATTATGTTTTCTTTATTCCGACGACTGGATAGTTCACAGGCTCAATAGAATTAACGCAATAAAACCAGCGACTTATTAGAAATAAAATCTAGAGCCTGTGGCATATTGTGCCATGCATGGATTTATGCCTGAGATATTGGCCCAGTGATCGCCTTATTTGCGCAGAAAATCGGCATGACGACATCAGGAGACAAGAGCGAAGGCCGACAATGTATATGCCCACAGCCCCTGTCTCATTCTCCCAGCCGCTCACCCGATCCGATGACCCCATGCCCGCGTCCAATCGCCAACGTCACTCAGCGGCCCGCTCTGAGCCTCTGACAGGGTGTTTAGCGCGAAAACCCCCATGCTCTGAGAGGCGATATAAGAGCCACTGAGTGAGGGTATTTGTTCTGGGTATAACTATGCCACTTAGCTGTTAGGCCACTGTGTGAGCTTCTCAGAGCCTCTGAGGCCATAGCATCAGGCAAAGAAAAACCCCGCTCGAAAGCAGGGTTCTTAATCTGTTTATGTGATCAGGGTCTATTTGCTGAACCTCTCCCGCAGACGTTTCAATAGTTCATGTTCAGCAATCCTACGCTTTTTAGACAATGCCAAAATTTCGTCGGCCTCGTATGCTGCGCTATATTCTGAGCGGGTTAACATCCGATTGGTTGCGCCAAAACAGGCCAGCACTGCGCCATCGTCTGCGTTAGCCATTGCGTCACGTATTTTGGCCTCTGGGTCATCTGTGAATAGATGTTCCAATTGCACCGTGCCAGCGTTCCAGTTTCTTGTGTAATTATTCATAGCTGATGTCTCCAACGTGCAGACAATGCGCAGGGTGCCAACGGCCCCATCTCATCGTCTACTATTTTGATGATTTCCTGATCCGCTTCTATGTCGATTGGCTCGACGTATTCATCGAAGTAGACCACAAAAGACTGAGTGCTTACGCAGACATCTGATGCCGCGTCTAAAAATATGCGTTCCATGACAGACCCCATACAAATTGAATTGAGTGATAGATCACGAAGGTAAGCCCCAGAGTGATCACTGAGAGCTGGAGGGCTAATAGAAGCCCTGCCATAATTCTTTCCGCTCTGGTCATCTCAAAGCCCTCTGAGCAGACCCCGCTCGAACACCTGACCGAAGCCCGACACGATCCGCTGCGCTGCGTCCCGCTGCCGAAGCGTTTGCGCTGCGCATAGTTGTCTGCCTACGTGCCTGTCGGTGCGTCAGGTTGGGGTTCTGCTTGCGGAATGCATCATCCAATGCCCTGTCCGACATCACCACCAGCGAATTGCCTGTGGCCTCTGACACAGTGGCATCTTGCTGCATTAATTCTTTGTGCATCTGCAATAGGCGATGGTAGAGCCGATGCGCCATGCCATTCATAAAGCTGGAGCGGATCGACGCGCCGTGATGATACCATGTCTCACGTAAATAAGCCTCAGTGCCTCGATAGTTCAGGAACTCCAATTCCATTGCAGACTGGATCGTGCTTATCAGATAAATGGCATTATCGACTTTGTGCTTCTCACCAAAGATGAATAGCGTTGCACCTGACTTGTACATTTTGGTGCTGGTGAATATGGCGACACCCATCACTGCACCCACCACTGGATGCATCCGCTGGTTGCCCAATTGCATTTTCTCAGTGACGTATTCAGCGTCCAATATATCCGCATCTGTCAGCGTCATATTGTATTCGTGCTGGAGCTTCTGCATGGCCTCTGCCGCCGCTATTGCCTCGGCCTCAGTACAGCCATTTTCGACTGTACGCTGGGCAAATGCTCTGAGCTTTTTAATCACTGCTTTTCTGGTTTGTTCTGACATCTGATTGGTCCTTTCGTCAGTTGGTTAAATTTCGATGTAGACGATGGTGCTGGGCTTTAGCTGGATGCTGCGCCCTATGTCGTCAGTGTCCACACAAGTAAAAGAGGCGGGACCGAAGGCATCCTTCCGATTGTAATGCTCTTTTGTGTAGATGGTTTTGGCAGTGGGCTTGCGTTTGAACTCTTGCCCCTGCTTAACTTTTTTTAATTCGATCTCACGGCGAAATGCCTGATCTGGGTTTTCCATTTTGTAGATATGGCGAGCCATTTCGTTTAGTAGGTTTAAATTTGGTCCAGACATTTTAGTGTCTCCCTCTCAGAATAAATCTTGCTGATCGTTGTCATAGATGCGTTGCCATTTGTCATAGAATGCTTGCTCACGCTTTTTGCGTTCGATTTCTTGGAGCCATTCATTTTGGTTCCATTCATCCGCCTCATAATAATGAGCCTGGCTTGTGCTATCTTCGAAGCGAAGCGATTGGTTTTGATCGATCATTTTGAACTCCATGTTCGTTGGTTAAATTTCATTCAGGCACACTGCCCGTGACCGATAATTAGCACAGGGTCACGGTTTAGGTCCACAATTAATTGCGTTAATAAGACATTTAGTTAAATGGCCCTGAGAGGCGATATAAGAGCCACTGAGTGAGGGTAACGGTTTTCAGGTGTATTGGGTCATAAAAAACGGTTCCCCCTATTTGTTCTTTTTTTGGTCTGAAAAGTTGGAACAAAGTAGAACAAAAAAAGACCCCGCCGGAGCAGGGCCAGTTCAGGGTGGGTTCTTTTTAGGTCTACTGTACTGTGACCGCTAATTCCTCATCAGACGCATTTAGCTCGGCCTTAAATTCCATGCCTATATCTGCACCTGATAAAAATGCATTTATGGTGGTGCTGAGAGCTTGCCCCTGATGTTCAGAACATGAGGTCAGAGCAACGTGAATACCCAGTGCCTCAGCCAATGCCAAAAGTGCCACTGGGCTGCCATCTTCTGGATCGTGCTTTGCGTCAAATTTTCTGACAGTATCGACTGCGGCCTTTTTCACAGCCAATATTTTTTTAGCGGTAATATCTGACATTATGCGGCCTCTAAAAAACGTGGGCTGCTCATCCACTGGTTAACCTCGACCTCTCGGTTCATCATCGTGATGGCCTCGGTCTCAGAGCGGTTGGCGGTCTGGCGAAGCTCGAACCCATTGCCCAGCGTATGACTTGCGTAATTAGTGAACGCTGACATCAGACTGAACTTATTATGCCCTCTCACTTCCGCTTCCTGCATATAAAGCTCAAACATTTTCTCCTGCTTCTGTTTCGAGGGAATGATGTCTTCGAGCAGTGCCTTGACCGATGTCTCCTGCATCGATGTCTGGGCAAACACTTTGAGCCTATCGCTCTCGGCATAGAAATCATTCTTCGCTCTGCGCAGTTCATTAATAAATGCTTCGAGCGAGAACTGGCTGCTGTTCTTGCGGCGAACTGTCGAATATTCACCACTGATGCAGCCATTGGTGCAGAACATATCGATGTTGCCGAATAGCGTAGTATTCGATCCAGCCTTACCATCGACACCGTGCAGCGCGATGATCCGCTGGCGTATTGATGTCTTGTGTCCTGTATCGGTCTCGATCTCAGTGCTGATCGATGGAAACTGAACATCCATGAGAGCGAACCCACCCATGCGGCCTGACTTAAAGCGAACCTCTGCGCCAGCGATGTCATCACCTTGCAGGTTCTCGGTCACTTGGTCCCAGACCCCATTGAAGAAGTCAGCGTGTGACGCGCACTTGAAGCCCTCGCCAACGTGGCCCATTGCCTCACCAGTGATGGGATTAATCACGAACTTATGACCAGCCATGCGCGATGGCTCATAGACTGGGTCAAAGTTGAGTGATGTTGGGATGTCGATGTTGCGGTTAATTGTTGTAAAATCTAAAGGCATTTGATTGGTCCTTATACCTAGTTGAATAGAAAGCTCAGTATGTCGAGCCAGAGTGAAAGCCCCCCATATAGAAGGAGACCGTAGCGGATCACTTTACCGCCGTGATTTTGCCGTCCTTCATAGTGACTTGTCCAAACCACTCACGGCCTTGGCCTGTGATATGTGGACGGTTGCAGACGGTCAGTGTCCCATTGGCCTGATATTCAGGTCCGAATAATGAGGTCTCAATATACTTCAGACGCTGACCGATGTTTTCTTTCATCACTTTTTTTGACGGGTAGTTTGCTATTAATGTCATGTGAACTCCTGTTCGTTGGTTGTTATCGAGCCGCACTGGTGGCGACTGTTCGAATTCTACCTTAGTGACGTAAATAAGTCCACAATTAAATGATGTAACAAATTCCAGAGTAAAACACTCAGGAAATCTGCATTATCTGCGACGAGCAAAAAACTGCGACGAGCGGCAGGAGACAGGTAAATTTTATGTTGATCTCACATTTAGACTGCTATAGACAAGTATTCACTTGTTCGCGCAGGGAAATTTTTTTCAAATCAAAACAGCAAAGGAGCCAATAAAATATGACTAATCTAATAACTGACATTAAAGATGCGCTCTATAATGCTACCAAAGCTGCGCAGAAAGAGGGCAAAGACTATAGTGTTGTTTACCTACCAGAATCGGATACGGCAATACACATGGCTACAGACAGTGAGCCAGAGGCATACGGCTGGGAGATCATAACTACGGTCCAATTACGTAAGTAAGCATACACTTGTTCGCGCAGGGAAATTAGATCGCTTCGGCGGTCTTTTTTTATGCCTGTTAACTTTTTAGTTGACCGACCTGTTAACTCCACTATAAAATGCTGTACATCAACAATTAGAAAGGACCAATCTATGTTGAAGCTAATAAATAACTACCTCGAAGACATGACCTTACCGAATGCTCACAAGGTCTTGGACTATGCACGTAAGCACCCGACTTGCTTCGTCGGACTTAACCGCACGGAGATCAGTATCTACAAGGCTATCGTAGCCAACTTGGGGGAGGTGCGTAAGTAATGGAAGCCAAGATCGTTATCACTCAGCGTATGCTGAACAAGTCCATTATTGACGCTAATAAGTCGGTGGTAGACTTCGCCAAAAAGTATCTAACTACGACCTTTTGCGACCTAGAGAACGGCGAAAAGACTACTGTCCCAGCCGTGTTCGAGGACGACACTGCCACGGAGATACGTCTGTACCGTAGACCTCGCGGCGACAAGCTCATGTCCATCAAGGACATCAAGAAGCACGTGTCAGTGGGCGACACCATCACCTTTAAGCATGAGGCTGGGCTTACCTACGTAGAGGTACGCGGTAAGGACAATGTCGTGACGCTAACCCCACGCAACCACTTTGTGCGTGTACACGTGGAGAAGGCGGCATGAAGGCTCCCTACGTGAGACCACGCATGAGAGGCAATACTAGGGTCTTTGACCTACGGCCTACTCCTGAATTAAAGAAGGCGTTTCCCGATATCAGTCGGGAGACCTACACCACCCCGCAAGAGGCCAACGCCAGAGGCTACGAGTGGAAGCGTAAGTTTGAGGCTTGGAAGGCTGGTAACCACGAAGACATCTACGTAGACAACCGCTCTGTCGAGGCTCTGGTCAATCACTACAAGTCGTCTATGGCCTACGGTAACATCAAGGCTGCTGCTACCAAGAGATCGTATGAGGGACACCTACGGCACGTGTTGCCTGTCTGCGTATCTAACACAGCATTTGCTAAAATGAATGTGTCAGACGTTGACTACGAGTACGCACAAAAACTGTGGCTACACATACAGTCTGACGTAAGTACACACAAAGCCAACCACACTTTCAAGGTTCTCAAGCTAGTCTGGAACGAGGGTCTACGCTCAGGGAAGGTAAAGTCTAACCCCTTTGCCTTGGTTAAGCTGCCCAAGCTGCCAGACAGACAGGTTCTGTGGCCCGAAGAACATATATGGGGTATGGTGAAGCACTGTGACGACATGGGCTACCACAGTATGGGTACAATGCTGGTCATGTGCTACGAGTTCTGCCAGCGTCCTGTTGACGTAAGGACCATGCGGTGGGGTAATATCGACGGCAAGACAGGCGTGTCTCACTTCACTCAGAAGAAGACAGGCAAGCAGATGTCTATCAAGGTAACTAACTCTGTTAAGCAGCGTCTGCACCTACACCAGCACCGTAACTCTGATGATTACATATTCGCATATGAGAATACTGGGAGACCCTACAGTCAGGATCGATGCAATAAGTTCTTTAGAGCCGCTGCCGATAGCTACGGACTGCCAGAGGTTCCACTAGTAGGTCAGTTAAATGATGACGGTAGCCAGCGATATACCAAACTGTGGATGGCTGACCTTCGACGCACAGGAGCTACTCACGCGAGTAGGGCAGGGTGTACTGACCGACAGTTGATGGCCCTGACAGGCCACAAGAACCCACAGATGTTAGTGATCTACGCCCTAGAGGGTGAGACAGAGAGTACAATGGCTAATCAGAAACGAGGCTTAATTTAATGGGATTTCATAGAACAGTAATTGAAGCAACATACATTGACCACATGGGATCAGACCTGTCTGTCGTTAATGCCGCTCGTGTTAGCTTCGGTAAGAAGAGTGAACTTGTGGAAGGCGCAGTAAAACAGGACGAACAAGGTGAATACCTTGAGATGGTTCTGTCAGACAAAGACACCAAGCTGATCAAGTATCTCGCCAAGCACAAGCATACTAGCCCCTTTGGTCATGCCTTTGCATCGTTCCATGTTAAGGCACCTGTGTTTGTAGCACGTCAGCTAGTTAAGCATAAGTTTCTACGTTGGAATGAGATTAGCCGCCGCTACGTTGATGAAGAGCCTGAGTTCTACTCACCTGATGTATGGCGTGGGCGTAGTCAGGATAAGAAGCAGGGCAGTGATGGTGTCGTGGAGTTTGACCCTTATCATGTATATCTCCCTGACCACTGCAGCTACCGTGCAGAGGACATTTGCATTGATGTTTATGAAGCAATGCTTGAACAAGGTGTAGCCCCAGAGCAAGCACGTATGGTACTGCCACAGAGCATGATGACTGAGTGGTACTGGTCAGGTAGCTTGGATGCCTTTGCTGATATGTGTAGCCTACGCTGTAAGCCCGTCACACAATATGAAAGCCGTCTAGTAGCCGATCAGATCAATGACGAGATGATGAGGCTGTACCCTGTCTCGTGGGAAGCACTGAGGATGTATGAAGAATGAATACTGACGCAGGAATAATCGGAGTAGAGACTGTAGAAGAACACGAAGACGGTTCCGCTACGTATCAGTTTCACATGGACGACAAGTGCAGAAACTTACTGACAGAGGAAGGCTTGAAGCTGGTACTCTACTGCGCAGCCGCCAAGCTGGATATGCAAATAGTCTATGACTTCATAGAAGATCACATTCGAGAGATGTCCGATGGTTAAGATCAAATATATATGCAAGAAGACTGGCGCAGTGTTCGCCTACAAGAACACAACTAAGTCAGTGGCTGATAAAGAAATCAACAATCCCAGACTAACAGAATCCAGACTGGAGATTGAGTCGGTCAAATAATAATAACGTGAGTGGCAAAAATGGCAGACTGCCACAAAGCTATCTGCCATGCCACTTACACTAGCCAAACAGTTATTTATCTAATAATATCAAATAGTTGGCTCCGGCGGTAGGGATCGAACCTACGACCAATTGATTAACAGATGATGTTTAAAATCAATGGCTTATGATATACTTACATTAATACCTGTTAACTTTAAGTGTTTTAATATAGCACTTAATTAGTTGTTGACTAAATTGTTTTTGACGATAAGCTGACGCTGTCCCTGCGAAGGGGCAGTATAACCAACGGACTAGAGATGACCTACTTAGAGCAGTTAGAAATAGTAAAGACTATTAATATCAGAGAGGGGGATACTATAGTAATCCAATGCCCTTTCTGTGGTGGTTATAAGAAGCTAGCAGTCTCTAAAATAGATGGTCAACTAAAGTGGTTCTGTTATAGAGCAAGCTGTAATGGAAGAGGCATATACCAAGGTAGACGATCTCTTCAGTCTTCCAAAGACTATCTAGCAAAAGTATCTAAGACGACTGCTAAGGTTAAACCATTACCAGAGATAACTACTTCAGTAGATAACCATAAACCAGCAATCGACTTCCTGAAGTCTGTGAATAGTCTAGAGGCTTACCAGAACGGATGGATAGATGTACGCTACGCACCAGCCGAAGACCGAGTAATGTTCTACGCAGATAGAGGTGCAGTGGGTAGATGCCTGAAACCCTATGGACCTAAGTGGATGACTTATGGTGTCATCGAAGGCGGTGTACACGTAGGTGAGGGAACTGATGCCGTACTCGTAGAAGACATACCATCAGCCTGTAGTGTGAGTAGACTAGACGGCTACGTAGGTGTGGCAATGCTAGGTACAAACTTGACTTCCACAATAAAGCAGTCAATTAGTTGTTACACTAATAGGTATTTAGTTCTTGACAAAGACGCGAACACTAAGGCACTCAATACAATCAGAAGTAAAGATAAGACCCTAAAGCTGCGACTAACTGAGAAAGACCTTAAATGGCTCACTACAGAACAGATAAACAATTTACTACGGTAAGTAGCGTATTTACGTGGGCCTTTATTACTTGTGGGGGTAATAGGTCTAGAGTAAATCGCAGAAGATCACGTACTAAGGCGGCAGAGCGTCCTATAAAAATGATGACTTATGTGGTGTCATTACAGAATCCCCCTAGCGGTCCTCCGATTCATTCCTTATAGCTGCCAATCACTATCCAGAGGACAACTGGGTTAACAAAAACACCGTCTAGGCCACCAGTACAGACGTTAAAGTTAAAGGAATGGTATAATGAAAGCTAGAGGAATAGCTATAATCGATCTAGAAATTGATGGGGGCTTCCGAGAAGCCGCTGCTGAAGAAGAAGCACTAGAGAAGCTGATACGTGAATACTGTGAAAAGAACCCACGGGTAATTACGTATCAGTGTGAGCTTCGAGAACGCCGAGGTGAGGCTGGTTCTGTAGACCTGAGTAAAATGAAATTCAGAGCCAACTAGTACTACTAACGTAATCAAACTAATTAGCCCCTTCTGCAAAGTTGGGGCTTTTTTTATTTCGCTAATTGGTCTACTATAGCACTCTATTAATTGTTAATGGATAGCGAAGAATGGACCAATCACTTCTTAAAAGCTGCCTTAACCACTCATTCTATGAGGAAAATAAGGCAAAACTTCGAGCATCACTGTTCGACGAGACTATGAAAGATGTATTCGAGACAATTATCTCGATGCACGATAAGTTTGAGAAGGACATTACGCCTCTTGAACTATTTACTTACTGGAAGTCTAAAAATCCTACATCGACGGGTTCGTGGTCGGCTGAGATTGAAGACCTAGTAAATTCTATTTCCAATGCTGATGACATAGACAGTGCCGTAGCTAGTGATGTCATCGAGACACTCTGGCGGCAGCACATTGGTTTAGATATTGCCCAGCTAGGTATATCAATGTCTGAGGGTGATGCCTCTGCAATGGACAAGCTGAATACTCTTTTGGACCGTGTATCAGATGGATACCTACCAGATAACTTTAATGACTACATAGTCACAGACGATATCTACGAGCTATTAGCTACTGTATCAGACGACAATAGATTTAAGTTTAACATCGAGACCCTGAGTAGAAATGTATATGGCATTGGGCGCGGAGAGTTCGGTGTCATTGCAGCATACTCTAACGTAGGCAAGACGGCATTTGCTATTAGCCTATGCGCTGCCCCAGACGGCTTCTGCCAGCAAGGTGCCAAGGTTGGTTACATAGCCAACGAAGAGGTGGGTAAGCGCACTAAGCTACGTGCCATGCAAGCGTTCACTGGTATGACCAAAGAGGAGATGAACTTCGAGCCACAGGCCGCTGCCGCACGGTATGCAGCTATTAGGGACCGTCTTATCTTCGCAGATAGTCAGGGCTGGGATATACAGCAACTCGATGCCTTCCTGAGCCAACAAAAATTTGATGTCGTAATCGTGGATATGGCAGACAAGATCGCACTCACGCAGACATTTAACTCTGGGCATGAACGCCTGAGAGAATTGTACTACCGCCTACGTGAATTAGCCAAGAAGCATAACGTGGCCTTAATAGGTCTTTCACAAGCATCTGCCGAAGCTGAAGGTAAGACACGCCTCACGCCAACAATGCTGGAAGGTAGTAAGGTGGGTAAGGTAGCCGAGAGCGACATCTTAATAGGCTTAGGTAAGATGGATGACAAGGAAAACCCCGACGATCCTTCTCGCTGGATTACGGTGATGAAGAATAAAATCTCAGGGTGGCACGGCACAGTCATGTGTCAGCTAGACCATAAGACTTCGCGCTATGAAGTGTGAAGCCAGATTACCGCCACACATTGAACTACAGGTACGACAATTTGGTGTGATGGCTGAGAAAAAACCACAAGAGGTAGCCGCGAGAGTGCAAGAATATAGACGGCCTACCTTTGACGAGCATGGGGAGCCAGACTTTTGAAGAAACTAGTACTAGACTTAGAGACCACCGTCGAGCGTATAGAAGGGCGCATAGATAACAGCCCGAAGAACCCAAATAACAGATGTGTATCGGCCCACTACGGCTGGTTGTCTGACACGACAGTAGAGGACGTACATAATGACGTATGGTATCACAACGAGAAGCCATATCCTGACGGCATAGATCAACTAAGAGAACACCTCGCAGAAGCTGACCTGCTTATCTGCCACAACGCAAAGTTTGATGTAGAGTGGCTACAGGAAATGGGCTTCGACATACCTGCGCAAGTATTCGACACGATGATAGCAGAGTACTTACTAGCCAAGGGGCAGAACAGAGGTCTGTCGCTGAAGGACAGTGCCATCAGACGTAAGACTGAGAGCATCAAGAAATCAGACCTGATTGATGAGTTGTTTAAGAGTGGTACAGGCTTCGAGGCAATGCCACTAGATACGGTAATAGAGTATGCCGAGGCCGATGTCAGAGCCACTGGGGAGCTATACCTCGCGCAGCAAGAAATCTTCGAGCGTGAACACAATCAGAGCCTAAAGAAAGTAATCCCATTTATGAATGAGATGCTGATGTTTCTATGCGAAATAGAAATGAATGGCGTGAAGATAGACATGGACGCTCTACTAGAGGTGGAAAAGGAGTTTGAAGCCGAGAAGGTAGAACTGGAGAAGCGGCTGAGAGAAATCGCTGAAATGGTTATGGGCGACGAGCCAGTAAACTTTAACAGCGGTATCCACATGACCAAAGTCATCTACTCACGTGAAGTAATAGACAAGGACATACACCGACAGACGTTTAACATATTCACAGACGATGAGGGCAAACCTCTCAGACCACCTTATATGAGTACCAATCAGTTTGTGGATGCTGTTCGCGCAACTACTAGAGTTGTATTCCGTAAGACTGCTCACAAGTGCAGAGACTGTAATGGCATAGGCTCCATTCAGCAATACAAGCAGATCACTCGACAGAAGAATGGTAAGAAGTATCGTATCCAAGGTGACCCCTACAAAAACCGTACTAAATGCAAGCCGTGTAAGGGTGTAGGTGCTATTTACGTATCTACTGGGGAAGTAGCAGGGCTGAAGTTATCTCCAAGCTCACCCTATGACGCTAGTATCAACGGATTTAAGACCGATAAGGAGACTATCCAGTCACTGATACGTCAGGCAGAGCGCAAAAATAAAGATATTGCCGTAGAATTTCTCACGAAACTTTCTCGCCTGAGTGCCGTGTCTGTCTACCTAGATAGTTTCGTCGCAGGTATCAAACGAGGTACACGATCTACGGGTCTTCTCCACGCAAACTTTAATCAGTGCATCGCCTCTACTGGTCGCCTGTCTTCGGGCGGCGGTATGTCATTAAATTTGCAGAACCAGCCTAAGAGAGGATTTCCTGTACGTAAGTGCTTTGTAAGTCGGTTCGAAAACGGTCTGCTTTTAGAAAGTGACTACTCAGGTCTTGAATTTAGAACGGCGTGTGAGTTGTCGCGTGATGGGCAGGGCATTGCCGACATCATCGAGGGTAAGGACATTCACAGACAGACTGCGAGTATCTGCCTACAGAAGTCTCCTGAAGAGGTGAGTAAGGCAGAGAGGCAGGGTCACAAGTGGGCTAGCTTCCAGCCGCTGTTTGGGGGTACGGGCGCAGGTCAACCAGAGCATATCAAGGCATACTTTGACCGTTTCTATGAAATCTACGATGGCATCTACACGTGGCACCAATCTCTTATGACAGGTGCGCTGAAGAATGGCACTGTCGAGACACCATCTGGTCGCCAGTACTTTTGGCCTAACGTCATACGTACTCGAAACAACCGAGTGACCAAGGCTACGCAGATACTGAACTACCCAGTACAGGGCTTCAGTGCAGACCTAGTGCAGTTGGCGTGTATAAGAACTTTTAGGTTATTCAAAGAAAAAGACCTGATTTCAAAGCTGATACTCACGGTACACGATAGCATCGTCGTCGATACTCATCCTGATGAAGAAGAAATCGTCAAAGAAATACTCACAGAGGCGATGACAAAGGTCGGAGAAGAGGCAGAAAAACGATTTAATTACAGCATAGTAGTTCCTCTAGAAATAGAAATAAGTCGTGGGACAAATTGGCTTGATCAAGAGGAATATGCTTGATTGAAGCACTTAACTAATGTATAATGTAAGTCCACTATTGAGGAATTAGTTATGTCAGAACTAGCAGTACAAGAAAATCACTACACAATGGAAGAAATCGCAGCACAACTTGGTGCAGCATCCCAGTCGGGACCGACAATCCCCACTCTTAAAATGAACTATGAACCAGATGATGCCCCGATGGGTGCATTCTTTCTGAAGACTGGTCAGGATCATGTATACGCCACAGAAAACGTGCGTATTCGTGCCTTCAGTAACCATATTCAATACCAGCATTGGGATGATGTAGATGGCTTAGTAAACAAGTCTCTGCTTATTAAAAATCAGCGTGAAGAGGCGCGTGATATGCTGGGTGGCTTTATGTGTGGGATGCCTACATACGAGCAGTCCATCCAAATGTCTCCTGAAGAGAAGGAGAAATATAAGGGTATGGACCGATATCGTGTAATCCGTGGACTAATTACGTACACAGGCACCACTTCACAGGGCCAAGAGGTAACCATTGAAAACCAGCCATTTAAGCTGGAGACTAAACGTAAAAATTATGGACCGTTTTATCACGATGTTATGAAGCGTTTACCGAATGGTATGAACCTATGGGACTTCGAGAGTATTTTGTCTACGGACAAGAAGAAGAACTCTTATGGTAAGACGTTCTACGTAATGCGCTTTAACCCACAGTTTGCAAACCCGCTGCCAATGGACCAGATGACGTATGATAGTCTTGCCTACGTCACTAAGTTGGTGACTGATGAGAACGCTCGTATCAACCAAGCCTATAAAGAGGCATTGAATATTGAGCGTGAGGTCGGAGAGGCCGCAACAATAGTAGACAAGGTAGAACAGGCTCTAGACGCAGACGTAGCATAATGGGCGTTGTAGAGAATATGTCTAATGAGGTGTACCACCAACAAGGTGGTATATCCTCTTCGGCGGTAAAGACAGTATTTAAAAAGTCAGTGGCTCACTGGAAAGGTGAGAAGCGGAAGACATCTGCGGCATTCGACTTGGGTACGGCGGTCCACGCTCTATTGCTAGAGGAAGACCGTGACCTAGTAGTAAAGGGACCAAAGACCCGCAACTCCAAGGGCTTTAAGGAATTACAGGAAGACCTAGAACAAGATCAGGTACTACTCACGGAAGTAGAGTACCACGTGGCTAATCGTATGGCGACAGAGACTTTAAAGAATAAGGTCTGCCACGATGCCCTGAGACACAAGGATCGAGTAAACGAGGTCAGTATCTTTGCCGAGTGTGAAAACACAGGTCTGATACTCAAGACGAGACCTGACCTGTACATACCCTCTGAGGGAATTGTCTACGATATTAAGACCACACAGGATGCAAGCCCAAAAGGTTTCGCCTCAGAGTGCTGGAAATATTCGTATCCAATCCAAGCAGCCTTCTATCTTTACGTATGTAATCTTGGCGGTATCGAGGTGGATCGCTTCCACTTCATAGCGGTGGAGAAGTCTGCTCCCTACGTAAGTCATATGCACGTAGTCAGCCCTGAGTTGTTGGTCAGGGCTACGGAGCAAATGCACAAGACTTTGGAGATTATTAAGGAAGCAATCGACAAAGAGGACTTTGGCACAGGGTGGGGCGAATATAGCCTCTTAGAACCCCCTAAATGGCTATAAAAACATCCAGTGCCAAGGCGAAGGGCCGACGACATCAGCAATGGGTTAGAGACCGCATTCTCGCTCTATTCCCAAGGCTGCTCCTCCCTGACGATGTCAGAAGCACTTCGATGGGGGCTGGCGGTGAGGACATTCAGTTAAGTCCCGCCGCCAGACGCCTCTTCCCATACTCTGTAGAGTGCAAGGCTTTTAAGAGTTTCGCCATCTACAAAGTTATGGATCAGGCCGCTGAGAACTGTCCGAAGGGAGCGGAGCCAGTGGCAATTATTAAAGGTGATCGCCAGAAACCCTTGGCTGTCATGGACGCAGAACATTTTTTTAAATTAGCAGGAGCAAAACGTGACAGAAGACCTACCAGAAAATAGCATAATGCTAGTCATTAGCTTGGATGAAGAAGCTGAAACGCTCTCCATTACCTCTGCGCAGCACACTAGTGAAGACTTAGACCCAGAACAAGCTCAGACACTTGTAGACATCTACAATGGCCTCTGCCTAGTCCTAGACGGTGGCATGGATTACCTACGCTTTGTAGGCGGTATTCTGAGCAAACTGGAAGAATACAATAATTCGGAAATAGACTTCGAGCCAGACGACGAACTTCTGGAAGCTATTGCAGATGCTAAAGTAGTTAAATTTCCAAGGAAGCTACACTAATGCATTCAAGAAATAGAATGAATGCTGATAGCTATGTAACTCCAGATATGGTGGAGAAGCCGCCACACTACAACGGTAGCCATATCGAGTGCATCGACGCAATGGAAGCTATGGCAGAGGGCTGCGATATCCCTAGCCACGAAGCCTATTGCTGGCAGAACTGTTTCAAGTACCTCTGGCGGTGGCCCTATAAGAATGGCTTAGAAGACCTGAAGAAGGCGCGTTGGTACTTGGACCGATTAATAAAAAAGGTCGAGGAAAACCAACATGATTTCAAAGGATGATATCGTGGCATTTGAGTATTATGACCACGACAATGAATTAATAAGAGATTCAAATACTTACCTAAACAAGACACCGCTGAATATGGTGGAGCAGTTTGCTCGTATATACGGACAATCTACGGGCCATACTTGGGAGAAGGGTAGCAACAAGGATATGCTGCGCTTCAATCTTCTGGATGAGGAATTTCAGGAAGTAGCAGATGCAAATACACCTGAAAACCTACTGAAGGAATTAGCTGATCTTGTCTACGTAACATACGGTTTCGCAGCCACATTCGGCTGGGATTTAGACGAAGCAGTTCGTCGTGTCCACGCATCCAACATGAGCAAGTTGGGTAGCGATGGGAAACCAATCTATCGGGAAGACGGAAAGGTATTAAAGGGGCCACATTACGCAGCCCCTGACTTAAAAGATTTAGTTTGAGGAGCAAATCAATGATAAAAAACGAATACGGACCAACCCTATCAATTTCTGAGGAAATTCATGCCCAGAAGTACAGGTCTGAGGGGGAAACTTTCCGCGAGGCTATGACACGTGTAGCCGAAGCATTGAAAGATAATGAATCTCATTTCAATAACTTTCGAAATATTCTATATAACCAGCGTTTCCTGCCAGCGGGTCGAGTACAGTCTGCTATGGGCGCACCCCGCCGCGTAACTCCATATAACTGCTTCGTTTCTATGACTATCGAGGACAGTATGGAAGGTATTATGCAAGCCGCACGTAACGCAGCCAAGACTATGCAGCTTGGTGGTGGTATTGGCTATGACTTCAGTACTCTACGTCCACGTGGCGCACTCATACGCAGCCTAGACAGCCGCTCCAGTGGCCCAATGAGCTTCATGGGCATCTTCGACGCAATCTGTAAGACAATTAGCTCTGCAGGACACCGTAGAGGCGCACAGATGGGTGTCCTACGTGTAGACCATCCAGATATTGAGCAGTTTATTCGCGCAAAGAACAACAGCACTGAGCTTACGCAGTTTAACATCTCAGTTGGCGTGACAGATGCGTTTATGAAGGCAGTCAAAGAGGATGCTGACTTTGACCTAGTCTTTGAAGGCCGTGTCTATAAGACAGTTTCTGCACGTGCATTGTGGGATGACATTCTACGTAGTACGTGGGACTGGGCAGAACCGGGAATCCTGTTCATTGACCGTATTAATCGCAAGAACAACCTACACTACTGTGAGAAGATTGCCGCTACAAACCCATGCGGTGAGCAACCTCTACCGCCAAACGGTGCGTGTCTACTAGGCTCATTTAATTTGGCTAAATACATAGTAGAGCATGACGGCAAGTATGTGTTCAATATGAACCAGCTACGTAACGACATCCCTCACGTAGTACGTGCAATGGACAATGTAGTAGACCGTGCAACATATCCGCTGCCAGAGCAGGAGCAGGAAGCTAAGAGCAAACGCCGTATGGGGCTGGGAGTTACTGGCGTAGCTAATGCCATTGAGGCATTGGGCTTTGAGTACGGCAGTGAGCCTTTCCTACGTACCCTAGAAGAGATTATGGGGGTTATTAGGAATGTGGCGTATCGTACTTCTGTGGAATTGGCTATTGAGAAGGGTCCGTTTCCTCTATTTACTCAGGCATATCTTGGCTCTGAGTTTGCTACTACTCTGCCTCACGATATTCGTGATCTCATTAGCCAGCACGGTATTCGTAACAGTCATCTTCTTTCTGTTGCTCCGACAGGAACTATCAGCCTGTCAGCCGACAACGTATCCTCTGGGATTGAACCAGTCTTCTCACATTACTACGATAGAACTATCCAGACCTTCGACGGCCCTAAAGTAGAGCGGGTAGAAGATTATGGCTACCGTGTGTTTGGTGTGAAGGGCAAGACAGCCGACGAGCTATCAGTGTTTGACCACGTTAAAGTTCTTAACGTAGCCTCTCGCTATGTAGACAGTGCCTGTTCTAAGACCTGCAACGTAGGAGACAACATCTCTTGGGAAGAGTTCAAGGATGTCTACATGAAAGCCTACGAAGGTGGGTCGTCTGGATGTACAACTTTCAGAGCTTCAGGTAAGCGGTATGGTATCCTGAATGCAGCCGCTTCAGAGGATATTGCCGAAGAGCCACAGACTGAAGAAGACAACTTCATTGAAGAGGGTGGGGCGTGTTATTTTGACGTAGCCACTGGCCTGAGAAAATGTGAATAAGCAATAAAATAGCCCACAGATCGCTTGACCTATGGGCTTATTTTTTGTTAAAATACTAGCGAATGAGGTCGAGATTGGTCCACCTTGTTCGTTGGTTGAGACCCCTGCCAGAGATGGTGGGGGTTTCTTTATTTAAGGAAACAAATCCATCATCTGATCATCGACTGTCACCGTAGGACGTTCATCCTGTTGAGTTGCTTCGCTCAAGGCAGAGGACGTTGCTATAGGGGCTTCCGATGCTCTATTCACAATTCCTCTGCCTGTCGCCGTAGCTGCTCCTACAGTTACGTCCTTGGCGAGTTTACCAGCTTTCTGCGTCTTGCTGAGACCTTTAAACTCAGAACCATACTTGATCATAAACTCTTTGACACTGTCCAAGGCACCGCGTCTAATATCTGGATTATCTTGGATGGCACCTTTCAGTACTCTTGGTTGGAGCATAAGGATTTTCATCTGCTCCAGTTTGTTCCCCATTGGCAGTCCAGCTACGAGTTTCTTGAATGCAGCCGAACCGATAGCCGCCGCCTGTAGCTGTGAGCCTTCGCCCATACCAAACATAGCACCGAAGTTAGCACCGAAGATACGAGCGGTGTTACTGACTATGTCACTGGCTGGCTTGACTACTTCATTAAACTGGGCAGGGGTCATTGTGCTACGTTGAATACGTAAGCCCTCTTGAATTAGCTGACCAATGTTGCTGATGTCTTCAGAGCCAATTACGCCTTGCTGCTCCATAATCTCTAAGATGCTGAGGTCGTCGGCCCGTCCACTCAGTGGTCGAGTAAGCTCAGTAGTTAGCTTGAAGAAGTCTGGGTTATCATTAGCATCTCTAGCACCCTCAAATAGTGTGTCGATGGTAGCCATGCGCAAGTCTCTGAGCGCATTCTGATCACCCATAGCCTCGTTAGCTAACTTAACGTAATCGTCTACGGGCTTGTTGGAGTTGAGTACCTTACCTATAGCTTCTGGTAACTTACCAGTCTCTGCTATCGCGCTAAACTGCTTAAATATTTCGTCTGCAGTTCTCTGCGCATCTAGTAGGCTAGTGAGTTCCGCTCTAAAATTAGGGAAACCCTCTAGCGCGTCTGCATTCTCAGTAGCAGACATAAAGTTCTCTAGTTTAGCTGTGTCAATAGTTCCGTCTGTATTACGCAGTCTAGTGACCGCACCTCGTAAGAACTGTTCCTGAGCATTAGACATACGAGGGGCAAGCTCTACAGGAGTAGTGTCATCAGGGAATGCTACTGACGTAGTATCACCGCCCTCATTTAGCTGGAAGTCGTCTACTGGTTCAGCTTCTGGTGAGGGAGCTTTGGGATCGAAGTATTCTTCTCCCTGTGGACCACGATACTGGTCGAATGCTTGCGCCCTGCGTCTGGCCTCTTCTGCCAAATCCATTCTACCATCAGCTTCCATCTTATTAGCAAATCGGAATAGTAGTTCAGCCGCCTGTTGGGCCTGACTTAGTTCACCCTCTGCAGGACGATCAGTTGGACTCATTCTCTGAGGATCGGGCGTAGTCTTCGTAGAGGGTAGGGTGGTGCTTGGGGCAGTAAGCTCCGCTGGCATGGTAATGTCATTAGGCTCCGCGCCAATACCCCTAGCAAACTTATCGAACTCTGCCTGAAGTTCCCGCTCCTTTAGGTCATTGACCCGTGGCCCCATAGTGTCTGAAAACTCTGTAGCTCCACGCATTTCAGATAAGTTCTGTGCGCGATTAATTGGAGTACCAGCTAGAGCGTTTTCTAGTACTTGTTCAGGACGCATGGCAGTGCCACCTGTACCTACGGTACTAAGGGCATCCATATTGAAGTAGCGAGTAAAGCGTTCATGCTTTAGACTGCTAAATTTACGTGCAGTTTCTACAGCTTCACCACCAATTTCGTAGGGGATAGCATTTAGTGAGTCTACGGAAGCATTGGCAAGCTCGTCAAAGATACCCGCTCTGGTAAACTCAGACTTATCAGCCGCTTCTCTGGCAGCTTCCAGCATACGAGACCTAAATCTACGAACTTCTGCCACTGATAACGTACCCTCACGGGCTTTTATGGCAAAATTATTAATTGCAGCGTCTAGTTGCCCACCGCCAGCGATAGTCTCGCCGTCTAGAAGCCGCGTCCTGCGCATCTCTGAGATTGTTCGATCTACATTAGAGGCATCTACTTGTAGGCCGTCATCAATACGTCCATACAAGTAATCTTCCATTTCAATGATATTTGCTCTAGCCTCGAATAGAGTTTGCTGGGCGACTTTAGAAGCCTCAGTCTGGCGCATATCAGGTGATAGATTTGTTAACCTAGCATTTGCCTCGTCTTGTGCCAATTTGATACGTGTGTCTAATATGTTTTGGAAGTAGCGTTCACGTAGAGTATCGGCTGCGAACTGGTTACCTGCTCTGGCAAGACGCTCAGATGTAGCCAAAATTTGGGAAAGTGCTGTATTAACCTCTTCGGCTACTGCAGCGGAAAAGTTTATACCTTTATCAGAGCTACCACTAATTAGTCCGTTCTGTATAGCTACTAGTGTAGGGTTATCGGTAAGAGTACCAGCGGGTAAGTTTACTCCGTCTACTGGGCTGGCATCTCCCAGCGCAAGAGAGGTCTCTAGGTCTTGGATAATACGCTCTGGAGTGTGTGCGTCAGCCGCCTCAGTAAGACGGTCTGCTAGGGCAGTATCCCCCGCGTCAGTAGCCGCCTTAGCTTGATCTAGGAGTACCTTACGCTGTTGCTGCGCAGCTAGTAGTATGTCATTGACTGCACCCTTACGAGCGGCCCCATCGCTGAAGCCAGCTACTAAATCTTCTAGTGTCTTACTGGTAGCGTCTGCAATTCCACCAACTCTAGAAGTGGCAGAGGCAGCATTACCGCCTACTAACGCACCTAAGAACTCTGCTCCCATTTGCGCCCAAGGGTTATCTCCCAGACCAGCCTTCTCAATAAACGCAGTCAGTCCAGCCGCACCCGCTGTGGCACCGCCTTCAATATTACGAAAGCGAGTAGGGTTCTGAGCAGCTTCTTTTATAAGTGGATTAGTAAGGCCAATACCTGCCTTAGCAGTCTTTAAAATAGCAAAGGCTGGAACAAGGTTTTCAGTGACTACACGACTAACGCCAAACTGTGCGCGGTATTCTTCTGGCACATTCTCCCTAGTGACGTAGGTATTCTCGCCAAGAACCGCATTACCTATATTTCTTATATTTTGACTACTGCCCAGAGGCGCGGGATTACCTCCTACTACAAAGTCTTTTGGGTCTGTGCTTAGATAAAACTCTGGGTCATAATTAGGGGAGTTGGGATCGTCCACGCCTTCGGGAGCATTAATGCTAGCCAGCTTGTTTACTCCCTGTCGGAATAAACTCTCACCAGACGTTAACCCCATGTTAACTAAATCGACGGGTAGGCCAAGAAGGTTTGTAGCTGCAGTACCAACACCCTTAACACCAGCCTTAACGCCGCTATCAATGCTAGTATCAATAGTATTACCAGACATAATGAAGTCTAGTAGGGCAGTAGGTGGGACACCATCTTGAATAGCTGGGGCCAAGTCGAATGGCTTACCATCCATGTTAAAGGCAGTACCAGCCTGACTGACGATGTCATTGAAAATAGCTTCGTCGCTCTCTCCAGAGTTACGCCGCTGTTGGATTTTGGCTAGGTCTAACTCTCCAGAAGTCTGTTGCTCTTCCTCGGCAGCATCTCCAAAGGGGTTATCTTCTACAGCCTGATCGCCAAATGGATTTTCTTCAGCCATATTATTTACCTTATTTTTTGGTGTAGGTCTTGCCGTTGTGGATAAACTTTTCGCCAGATTTTAAGCTCTTAAACTTTGGATCGTCTGGGCCAGAGACAACTGGAAGACTTGTATCAGTGGTAGTAGTACCGCCAGAAGACTTAAAGACGCTGTCTGTAACACCTGCAGGGGCGTTTTGCTCTCCCTCGATGTTTTTAACAATAGTGTCATATAATTTTGCTAGAGGCCGTAGAGAGTTAAGAGCTACATTAGCCTTACTTACCGCTGCAGTGTTTACGTTGGTAGCGTTGGCATTAGCTTCTTGCTGTATAACTGCTTCATCTAGTAGAGCCTTAATGCCTTTAAATCGACGAAGTGCTTCAGGTTTACCAATACCTAGTTTACCTGTCTGGGGAAGTAGGGTTTCGATTTCGGCCTTTAGGGTAACACTGTCTCGTAGACCTGCAAATCCTGAGATGATGTTAAACTTAGTAACCTTACCAAGTGCGTTGACTACGGTAGTGGCTTCCGCTGCATTCTCCATTGGAGTAGTGCCGACCAAGCCACCAAGCACGTTAACAATCTTACCTGTAAATCCTTCAGGTCCGAAGGCTGCAGAGACATCATTAAGCTCAGTAATACGCCCCTCAAACCCTGCAGCTTTAAGTGCCTCTTCCGCTTCTTGTGCTGCAGTCTCTAACTCTTGCTTTTCTTCTTCGCTTAGACCCGCTGTATTAATTCTAGTAGAAGCCTCATCTACGGTCTCAGTACCACCGATTTCACTCTGTTGGTTTGTGGCTGTATCGACGATGACTGGTCTGCCGAAGCCGTCACTAGTAACCTTAATAGTACCATTGACGATACCCAAGGCGCGTTGACGGTCAATACCGCTCTCCACTAGAGCCTCTACCTTAGCCGCATCGTCCATGCCAGCTACAGTATTTAGAGAGCCTTCGATAATTGGCTTGGTAGTATTAAACCACTCAGTAGCCTCTTTGCGCTCTGCTTCGTCGTCAGATAGCAGCATAGAACCAAACTTAATTAGGTCTGCAGTGTAGTTTGCGGATGTGTAGCTCTCCTGCTTATCCTTGACTGCCTTACTCTGCTCTTCCCAATTACGCTCAAATTCAGCTAGCTTGTTGCGGTAATCTTCGCCCTGTAGATCGGAGACACCTTCTTCTTCCATGAAGCTCTGTAGAGCGGCCTGTTTAGCCGTAAGCATCTGACCGTGGTTAGCTGGCTTGACTGGGCTGTAGCCTTGTTCTGTATACTTATCTAGATCAGCCTGAGAAGTTACCTGCACCTCTGCACCATTCATGTACAATGTCTGCTTAGTAAAATCTTTTTCCTCGGCAGGTTTAACTGCAGACCAGCCCTCGGCTACTGCTTGGTTCTCTTCCTCTTGTGATGTTACCGTATACTCTGCACCATCTTTATATAAGGTACGCTTAGTGTATTTTTCTGAAGGAGCAGGTTTAATAGCAGAGAAACCAGCGGCAATAGCAGTATTTAGCTCGTCTTGCGAGAATACCTGTTGTTCTTCGCCAGTATCCGCATTGTATACAGTGCGCTGCTTAAATTCTGTAGCGTCTGCAGGTTTTTCACGGCTCCATCCTTGTCCAGTATAGCTATCTTCTTCTGCCTTATTAAAGACTTCAACTTGTGCGCCGTCTTTATAAAGAGTACGTTTAGCGTAATCGCTTGTCTCCGCTCCCTTAACAAGACTAAAGCCCTGTGCCAAGTATGCGTTCTCTTCAGCTTCAGTACGAGCAATGACTTCACTACCGTCCGATTTATAGAGAGTTGTAGGTGTATATGCTTCAGGATCAGTCAGTGATGCTTTTCTGCGCTCAAGTAAGGCACGGCGGTCTGCCGTAATTGATTGATCAGACAGTTCATATCGAACTTCTGCTAAATCCATTTCAAGCGGGTCTTTACCACGGGTAGCCCCAAACTCAATACGGCCTTCAGAAGACAGATTATTGATACGCGCACTCTCAGCCTCAAACGGGCCATCGCCTTGGCGTAGCTGCCCTAGATCATTCATTTGCTGATCGATGTCTGCCTGTGGCGTACCCTCTACGTAACTAGAAGACTGCTTCATAATAGCGTCTAGGTCTGCAAACCCAGTAATTCCTAGGTTAGTGACCACACTACGGACGGCATTCTTATTGTCCTCGGTTACATCATAACCCTTAACAGTCAAATAGCCGTTAACCAGACGCTCCTGAGCCTGTACCTTTTTATCTTCTTCGCGCTGCGCCTTGGCAATTGAACGGGCATTGGCGCGGGCCTCTCGCCGCTTCTCCAATTCCTCTTGGCGTTTGGCCTCGTCCTGTCTACGTATACCAGCGGCTATTTGGTCGGCAAAACCTGAGAAGTAGTCCCGTGGCTCCTTGTAATTACCAGCGGCAATATTGGCACGTACTTTTGCAGCCTCACTACGAAAGCTCATCTTCAGGCTCCTCTTCTGTTACTTCGCCTAGCATAGCCGCTTGCTCTTCAGGACTAGCCACCATGTCGCTTGGTTCAGGCATTGACATGAGACCTCGGTTAGCGGCCTCCTGCACCATAGATTGTTCTATATCACCAGTCGCCTGTTCCTCTGGATCATCAATAGACATTCCAAGAGAAATCTTGAGTAGGGTAGGTGTAATTGCTACGCGGTCCTTGTCCTCAATACCCATCTCATACTTGATGTCTACGTCCTTAGCGGAAATCTCAATGTAACGGGCTAGGGGGCCAGCGCAGAGTATGGCTAGGTCTATGCCTATCTTACCCTTGCTCACGGCCTGTAGGAGTATGGTAGTTACAATAGTAGTGATGTGAGCGTCTATGCCCAGCATAGCGAAGACCAGTTCCTTCTTCTCTGGCTCATCAATTTTATCAATCAAGTAGCTGACTGCTTCGTCATAATCTACAATATCTGGTGGTCGGTGCCACGCATAGTTGCGGGTGTCTGACAAATAGTTTGCACCGGGAATTGGAGCATTAAGCCTCATCTTCTAACTCCTCTTCCTTCTCAATTGTACTGTCAGTCTTCTCGTCTAGAAGTTCTTCTTCTAAGTCGTCAAAGTACTCAGGGGTAAAAAACACGCCGTCTGGCTTCAGGGCTGCAGTGTCCTTGAGCAATTTGCCCTTCAGAAACTGCTTGATAGATTTCTTTACTGCATCATCAAACGTCATTGCTTATCATCCCGTAATTAACCATGAGGTATCCATGTTCACCTTCTATGACGGCCTCTGGGTGGGTTTTCTGTACTTCTTGGGCTAGTACGCCGAATGTCGGGTATTTATCTGCGCCAATGCGCTTACCTTCTTCATTCCAGTCCCAAGTGTAGAAGTTAACACCCTTCAACGTATCGTAGTGCTGGATGTTCTCTTTCAGGCGTACATCAGATAGACCCTTCAGGAAGTCCACAGCCCACTTAGAACCTGAGCTAGAGCCTAGGAATGCGCCACCAATTGTCAGTAGCCCTTCCATAAATCCGCTACCGCCCTTCTGCCCAGACTGAGCTTGCATCTGCGCTATTAGTAGACGTAGTTCACGCTCTTGATCATTGTCGGATGTCTTCCAGATGTAGTCTAACAGGTTGTCTGCGTAGTCCCACAACTCGGCTTGCTGCTCTGAGGTGAGGTCTAGGGCAGACTTAACGTCAGTAGTGTACGCATCGAACTCAGCTTGGAAGGTAGTAGTCTCTACAGTCTGTCGCCACTTAGCATTTGCCAAGTCGATCTGGTACTGCATCTCAGCTACAAACTTCTGGCGGTCATTGCGGATGTCTGCGTTAAACTGTGCAGCGTCATTGATCTCGCCAGCATTGAACTTCAGTAGTGCGTTAATCTCAGAGGTATTGTGCCGCTGAATATTCACAGCAAGTTCATCATAGAACTTCTGCATATCGTTGGCGACTTCTGCGCCGAACCTACGAGCTACGTTGGTAGCATTAGTGTTATCAAACAATGCCTGAACGAGTGCTTGCTTGTTAATTACTTCTGCCTGTTGCTCATTAGACAGGTTGGTCAGGTCCATCTCTAGGAAAGCCTTGGCATTCTGCACGGCTGCTTGTGAGCGTACATCCAAGTTAGCCAACTCAATCTGTGACAAGACCTTGGCCTTATTGATAATGGCTTCCTGCTTATTGTTCAGGTTCTCTACAGTCAGTGTCTGGAAGAAGGTGGCTTCCTTCTCAGCTACTCCCATCATAGATTCCATAATAGCATTAGACATTGCAGCGGTTGCCGCCGTACCTGAGATACCGTTGAAGCTAATGGAACGCATGACATCGCGGTTAACCGCTTGCGCCCAAGGTGGGATAATTGGATTACCGTTAGCGTCTTTAAATTCAGCCGCAATAGTCTTCATCTGCCAGACTATGGATGTCTTGGCATCTACAAACTCTTTACCTTCGCGTACCAGCTTATCAGCCAGTAGCTTACCTGCAGTAGTACTGGTGTCGATGACTTTGGAGAGGTCTACGTTAGCCCAGTCGTTGAGTGCAATACCCAGTTCGTTGGCAGTGCCATCTGCATTAACGCCAGTAGCGGCACCAGTAACGTCAATAGTGTACTTATCCGCGTCTACTAAGTTCTCATCTCTGATCTCACCTGTGACTGGGTCCACCATCTCATTGTCTGTGAGATTAGCCATTTCTGGATCGTAGGTAGTACCAGTCTTACCCTCTACATCGTCTACAGTCGCTATGTCTTCGTTGGCTACGGTATTAGGGTCGTAGCCCTCATTATCACCGAGCGAGTAGTTAGGGTCATTAGGATCAATGTTCGTACCCTCAGCGTCAGCGTCTAGGGTAGGGATCAAGTCAGACAACTTCATTCCACGGTCTTCGAGGAACTTCATAGGGTCTGCGATGATGGCGTTTGCTTCTGCAGCATTTGTCACAAGACCTGCAGCCTTAGCCATCTCCACAATCTGATCTATGTTAGTAGTATCCCCAGAGCCGCCATCTGACGGCTGTGAGTTGTCCTGCTCTTCCTGTAGAATGCGGTCTGCATCGTCGTCATTACCCTGCGCACGTTGCTCTGCAGCCATGATCTTGTATTTACTGGTGGACTGGTCGTAGCCTTCCATACCGGGAAATAGTCCATTGGCATCCTCTTTCAGAGAATCCATGACCTTCTGCTCACCGTTAATGTCTACGACTTTGACTTCGTAGGGCAGTCCCAAGAAGTTATATGAGTAGGACATCTCCCCGTTATTGTAGACTTGGCGACCATCTACTACGGAACCTTTCTTAATGTCTTCCTCTGGGTCTAGGTTGTTTGCCCATCCAGAGATTGTACCAATGATACCTACTGGCGAGGCAAATCCTAGAAGTTTAGAAATACCAGATGGAGCCGAACCCGCTGGTACAAAGTCTTCATTTGTACCGCTGGATGTTATGTTCTCAGAATTAGTACTCTCACTATTAGCCGAACCTGAGTAGACGGCCTTGCCAGAGTTATCACTCCCATAACCGCCAGAGCTGTTTTTTTCAACTACTTTACCAGCATTACTACCTGAGTCGTAGGTAAGTGTACCGCCTACGTATGAAGCACCATCATTAGGGGTAAACGTATTAGCTACGCTCTCAGTAAAGCTATTGCCACCGCCAAATGTATCTGACCAAAAGCCCATTATAGTTTACCCTTCTCTGTTTCACACGCACGAATACGGTCCCGCAACTTTGCGTAGTCTGCTATTGCCATTGGGATTGTCGTGTAGTCTTCAGGTAACGCATCTAGCTCAGTGGCTAACTCTTCGTTCCATTCTGTTGAGTATTGTGAGATTGGTGGACAATAAACGTCCAGCTTGGTCCTATAGACCGCTCCCGCGCAACCTGTCAGTGAGAGACTTACGATCATCAATATTATCGTCTTCATGCTCTGCCATCGCTTTGTAAAAATCAGTCGCCTTTTTTTGCGCCTGTAGATCGTCCTTCAGGACTTTATTCTTCTCATTAGCTGCCCCACGCACCTTTCCCATTACGTAAATAATAGGCAGGGCTAGGGCCAATGCGCCAATGATGTAACTCTTAATCTTGCCGAAGATAAACATCAGTGGATACCTTCTTTATTGTCCTTGTATCGAGCGTATGCTGCCAAGGCGATGCCGCCGATAGCACAGATTAAGAAGATGGTTTTGAGGCTGTCTGCGTAGGGAACTAGCCCCTGTAGCTCACCTGCTACCTCATTAAGACCCGTAGCCGCACCCGCAAGTCCTACACCTGCCATAGTCTTAGACTTGGTTAGGGGCTTGGGATGCTCTGCCGTAGGCTTCTGGGGCATCTCAGGACCACCCTCGTCGGAGGGTAGCTGGGCATCACGACTAAAGATTGCTGCCTCTGCAGCGCGGCGACGAGTAAGCCCACGAAGGGGCTGTAGCTTGCCGTCTACTCTGGCCTTGTTCCAGCGCATGATCTGCTCTGGGCATTCGTCGTAATTTCCGCTGTTCAGACGCTTTAGCAAAGTTGATGACCTGAACGCCCCGCCGCCTAAGTTGAATACGAAGGATGTCAGCGCATCGAACTGTCCTTGGGTCAGTGGCACGTTAACAGACTTCTTAACTATCTTTGCGTGTTCGTTAAGATCATCTATTAGACGCTGCTCTGCCTCTGCCACGGTACACTTCATACCAGAGCGAATACCCTTAGTTGCGCCATATCCTAGCGTCCACTTTCCAGCGGGGCAGCGATATGCGTGTACTAGGCCATCGTCCTTTAGCTTGTGTAATCCTTCAAACTTCTTAACGAGTTCAATACAGTCTTTTGATACTGAGGTTGGGTGCATTACTTATCCTGTCGTTGCATAAGGCGATGCGAAGCCAGTATTAGGTGTATTGGCTGACATCGCTGGGCTTAGGTTGCCCATTGATACGTTTGCTCCCTGACGCATATTTAGTTGAGATAGTCTATTCAGGCTCTGATTGATGTTTAGAACCTGATCCCCTATACGGTTGCCTCCCGCATCGAAGGCTCTTAGCAGTAGGTTACCGTTATCATCTACTGCGCGTGAAATTGATGTACCATTATCCGAGATGCTGTTCTGGATCAGGTTACCTTGGTCGTCGAATGCCTGACCCAACTCGCGGAACTCGTTACGCATATTAACGTCTAGATCAGTCTGCTCTGCAGCAATCCGAGACAAGTCACGTGCCTGAGTATCCAGCTTCTTATCCTGTGCGCTGAAGCCAGATGCAATTGCACGTAGCTCTGTATTAGTATTTGCTTCAGCACTGTCGAAGCGTTGGTCAATCTGTCCGAGTAGGGAGCGTTCATACTGCTCCGCATTATCCAGCATAGTGCCTACGTTCATCTGCACTGCACTAATCTCGTTGCCGTTAGCATCCAGCTTACGCTCAATGACGTTGCCTTGGTCATCCATAGCACGGCTAATTGTATTACCCTGCTCGTCGATTGCGTTGGCAATGAGGTTACCGTTCTCATCGAAGGAGTTGGCGAGTGTCTGGTATTGCTGCTTAGTCTCAACACCAATTGTGTCTGCAGTAGTCTGAATAAGATCACGAACATTACCGAGGCGAATGGACAAGGCTTGCTGTGCAGTCTGGTCTGCTAGAGAAGCCTCTGCGAAGCCAGTGCCTACGTCACTACCTAGTTGCTGGAACCCAGTATCAATGCCAGTACCCAGAGTACCAATCTGTTGAGCCAAGTTGGTCTGCCCCTGAGCAGCCGCCTGAGCAAAGTTACCCAAGTCCTCACGCAGACGATCAGTCTGGTTAGCCTGTGCCGTTGCGAGGTCTGCGCGAGTTTGTTGCGCCAGTTCCGTATCCTGACCGTAACGATCTACGTAGGTGTCGAAGCTAGACTTAAACTCGTCTTGCCCAGCTTGTAGATTGTCTTGGTTAGCCATCATCTGAGTTGCATAGGTATCTGCAGTAGATGACATAGTGTCTAGGCTCCCCTGCAGGTCACCCTGACCGCCGAGGATATTAGCCTGTGTATTCGTAAGCTGAGTATTGACTGCATCAGCATTCGTGGCACGTTCACTAGCGGCATCAGCCATGCCAGCGTCTACAGTGTCAAAGCGAGAGCCAGCGGCATCGAAGCCAGCGTCTACAGTGGACTGTACGTTATTTACGTTGTCACCGACTGTGTCCACAGACGATTGTACGTTGCCTACGCTGTCGTCTAGAGTATCGAAGCGACCACCAGCCGCCGCAAAGCCCGTGTCTAGGGAAGACTGTAGGCCACCAGTGTTATTCTCTAGGGCAGTCAGTAGGTTGTTATAATACTGCTCACGGCCTGTAGAAGCGTCAGTGAAGTTGTCTGCCATACTAGTGCCGTAAGAGTTTAGAAGCTCAGTCAGGTTAGTGAAGCCAGTGTCCATCTTCGCACCTGCTCCAGTGAAGCCTGTGTCTATTTTAGACCCTAAACCAGTGACCCCAGTAGATATATTATCTAGCTTAGTACCCGCGCCAGAGAAGCCCTCTTCGATCTGCGTACCCAGCCCAGTCTGATTGTTCTGAAGCTGTTTATACTGATCATCTCCTAGCCCCGTGTTAGTGACCGTGGTGCTTTTGTTAAAACTCATGTCTTTATCCTTTCACGGCTAGGAATCCTACGTCCCTGTAGCCCATCCTTTCCAGAAATTTTTTGTAGCCAGTTCCGTAGGCTTCAGTAGACGCGCCGATAGAGATTTCTTCTGCGCCATTCTTGCGGCCCCATTTTTCGAAAGCGTGGACCATTTGCTTTAAAATGAGCGGTGCATATCTACGGTGTTCTGGTAGAATACACACCGCCCAGTCTCCCGCATACTTCATGTCACTAAAGTAGTGGTAGTCTACGTAGCCATGAAAATAACCGAGTATTTCATCTGAGCCTTGTCTAAGAGCAACCGCTACAAATACAGGGCTTTTGGGCTGTAGGCTCATGGAGAGAAGCTGTCTTACTTTTTCTTCTTTGTAAGTGAATACGCTGTATCTAGAATTGTCGTGTAGCCATTTGGCTATCTTCAGTACAGCGGGGAGGTCTGTCTCTCTGAGCCGTCGAACATAGACGGTCATACGTACCTAGTTAAATAATTTAGTATGCAATCAGTATAGCACTTAGTTAATTGTTTTTCAAGAAGATTATGCTGCTTCTTCTACTTCTTCTTGTGCTAGACTTTTAGTTAGTAGTTCTACGAAGGCTTGCTTGCCTACGTTTAGTTGATCGAGGTTGAATTGAGTAGTATCAATCTTTCGATTTAAGTCTGCAATGTGATTTACCATGATCTTTTGCTGATCAGTAAAACTCTCTGCGTCATATTCTTTGTCGTTGATGACAATGGTTTGCTTTTTTTCTGCCATTGTTTTTCTCCTTAGTTATGCCGCATCCTTAACTGCTTGCGGCGTAGCATCGACAACAGCCTGAGCCGCTGCACGTTGTTCGTTGTCCACTGTGATAAGTGGGTTTTCAATGGTTTCCTCTGTAGGCTCTGCGTCCATGTCGTCAGAGTAGACCAAGCGTGTGACTGTAGCCTCAACAGGGTCAATGGCTGTGACTGTGATAACCTCATGCATCACGTCTTCCATCTCCATTGTTTCTTCGTTCCAGACTTGTTCACCTGTGGGCTGCATCTCACGAACTTCTGCACGACCATCTGCAACAATGCATTGTGCTAGTCGAGCCACTGCTACACGGTAGTCTGCAAGCTGTTGGTTGAACTGCTTTTCGTCTGCCGCTGCCTGTAGTTCCGCTGGAATATCACCTTCAAAGCAGTCTGCGCCTTGTTCAATGATTGCGTCTAGCACTTCCTGATAGTGGCGGTTTGCAGGGTCTAGGGGGATGGATAAAGAAATGCTGCCCTGTGTTGCGATAACGCTAATGACGTTACCATCATTGTCAGTGCCTTTTGTAATACTTGTAAACGCCATGATAATTATAACTCCGCATCAACATGAAATACAGCCGTGGTTGAGCTGGCATCGGCACCGCCGTATGACCTATTATCAAGGCTGGGAAAACCGTCTAAATCAAACGCCATAAACCTTAAACCACTATTTGCGCCTTGTGCCGCTGCCGTATTTGTTGAAGAAACACCAACACCAACACCCTGAAACACAACTGTAGTGCCAGAAACCCTACTGACAGTTGGTTGCGCTCTCATCTCAGTGACCAACTTTCCCGTAATCCTCATTCTTGTAGGGGTATTTTTACTCCCTACAAGTTCACCGTTGGCAAGAGTCTGAAAATACCTCTGACACAACGCCAGTTCTTCCCCGTAAGACCGATGCTCGAAGGGGGTGGCGACTTTGCCTACTTCTAGTTGGACACCTGTGATTTGCCAGTAATTAGACGTACTGTCCGCAATGTCTACTGTCTGACTTACTGCACGATTTGCAGTTGTTAAAGACTCCCACGCAGAGGCTAATGTGCCGCTAGTATAATTAGAACCTGCGCTTAGATACCAATGAACAACAAGACTTATATTGTTGTCATTGGTAAAAGCACCTGTTGTGTCACCAGCAAAGGTTACTGTTTTATATTCCCAAGTTGCTGATGAGTTTACAGTATATGTTGCGGCGATTAATCTGGAGTTGTCCGTATCTTGTAGGTTAAGTATATAAGTTCCTGTTTGAAATGCTTTAACCCAAAAGGATAAAGTCACACTTTTTGCGTTAGATGTTCCTTTAGCAAGTTGTTGCACATCTTGACCTTCAAAGCGTTGTTCAAAACGAATCTGACAATTAGCATCTAAAGTTGCATCTGCGGTGGTTGTCTCCGCTTTAAAAGAATTTGCAAACCCCTGCCCAGAAGGAACGTCAGTGCTTTGGCTTAAGGTGTAGACAGATGACGTTGTGTCCATTGTCCACTTAAAACGATCTACAGTTTTATACCCTTCCGTTGAAACAGACGTCACACTAGTCGCCCTCTGCGCCACCTGCATAGCACCATTCATAATCAGGTTCCTACGCCCTGCACCAATCAGGTTAAACTGTTCCTGTGGTGTCTCAGCCCGTAGCATTGCCTCACCAGCTATGCCTGTGGGCTTGTCTAGTTCTGCCAGTTTTTCTCTTACGTTAATGGCTGGCTTAGATACGTTTACCGTCATCTGTAATCTCCTATTCGTCAGCCACTAGGCCATTAGATGCACTGATTGCTGCACCGACAGCGGTTGTTGTATTGTCTACTCGTCGTAGCCCTTGGAAGACTGAACGTCCTGCGCTTGTACCCACATGAAGTAACTCTGTGCTATCGTCATAGGCCAAAGCTGTTACCGCATCAGAGGAGCCGTATAGCGTGGCTTGGGCATTCTCTTGGAATAGCACCTTCTCGTCCTCGTAGATTTTCTTGATCTGCTCTGAGGATGGGATCGTCTTACTAAACCTCTGTAATGCAAGAGACCCTTCGAACTCATTGCTAAATGTATAGTATCGTCCCACCCTATATTTCGCATCACTTGAAGTCGTGTGGGAAGAAGTAGTGAAGGTATTTATCAGTTTACCATCAACGTAAAGTTGTTTGTTAACGCCGTTTTTATGAATGAGGCAAACATGGTGCCAAATCTCATCAGCAACATTTGTTGAACTAGGGTCTTGGCCATTAACATCGTCATATGCATATAGATATCCTGTTGTAGGCAGAACCGCCAACCCAAATACATCTGCACCAGATGTGCCAAGAGCAAAAATATACTGATAACCAGAAGTGCTAGATGTTTTCATCCAACCCATAAAGCAACTGTCGTATGCACCCGTTAAATCTGAGTTTACTGGCTGCTCAAGGTAGTTACTTGCACTAAACCCACTATACGCCACCAGATCAGCACCAGTAGCCACAGGGTTCTTGGTCACAGTGCCAAACACCTGTAAGCCATTGCCGTTCACGCTGCGATCTTCTTCGGCTAGGCGTACTGAGACATTATCGAAGTTAAAGGTGCCAGTAGAGGCTGTCTGATTGCCGTTTGAAAACAGAACTTGTGTGGATGTATCGTTTGCCGTGAAGGTAACGGAATACGAACCTACGTCATATATTGCACCGCTATCAGTAACAATACCCGCTGTTTGCCCTACAACAAGAATACGGGCTTGTTTAGATGGATTAGAACGGGCCGTTACATCAAATGAAAAGACATAAGTTTTTCCAACAACGGTTGTAAAATACGCACTCCCCACAAATGCTGGTGAATTATCATTGTTAGTCAGAAGCAGCGTTCCGCTATCGTAGCTAACTCCTGAACCTGCATCACCTGCCACCCAACTGCTAACATCAGTATCAAACGTACCATTCGTCACCAACTCACTGCCAGTAACGTCAGTATCATCCGTGTCGGACAAGGTGGCTAGCTTGACGTCGCCGTTCATCCAACCTGTGTTGTAAGAACTAGAGGTGTAATTTACGAGGTTTGTGTTTACTGTATCATTTTTAGTAGGATCAGTAGTACCTTGCCCAAAGCCCTTTATTGTACCTATGACTACGTTGTCTTTATAAGAAGTAAACGCAGTGGTGTCTGTACTTGCATCTCCTATATAAGGAGGAGACAGTAGTAGCCTCCAAGAGTCAGCGCCAGCGGTATAACAAACATAAGGCATATCACCTTCATCTAAATAAGCGTAAGTTCTATCGCTTGAAGGAAGATCAAGGCGTGCTACCCATTTATAAGAAGTGTTGCCATCTGTCCTAAATACCAGTTTTCCGTTGTCGAGAAACTCTACATTTGCAGTTAAGTTGGTACTGTTTGAACTTTCCGTAATATCAACAACAGTCCCATCATCCTTGATAACACTGACACCACCATCAGTCGCCACTGCAATCGTAGGCACAGGTAAGCCCGTAGCTGCATCAATCGGGGCGTTGGGTAGCACGGTCATGGCTACATCGTTGACTGTGGGATCTACAATATTATACGATGAAGCCAAAAGCTGGAAAGAGATTGTGGACGAATTTCTATCAACAATACTTCTAAGAACATCGTAAGTTCCTGACCCATATTGTCTGTTTTGTTCTGTAATGAAATTAATATAGCCGCTGTAAGGATTACTGGTTGTCGTGTCTTCTACGCCAACAAACATCAATCCGTTTAGCATATGGCAAGAAGTCGTGGTGTTAGTTCCACCTGATCCAAACCCAATAGCTTTATTAATACCTAGATCAAACACCATCCACATAGGCAGATCAGGATCATCACCATCGTAGATCGTAACTTGTGTACTCTCAGCCACAATCACAGCAACGGCAGGGAACTCCTTACGGCTACCACGGGTGGCAGTGTTCAAGGTTTCGTTATACCAGCTAGTATGCTGTGTGCGCTTACGCCATGCACCGCCATCGCTGTCCTTGCGGGTGTCGTACACAAAGATGTCTACGGCTGTGTCGGATATGGTGGCTGCTAGTGCATTAAGGTCTAGTTCATCTGTGGTGGTTTTACCTGCGATAGTGGCAGTGGTAGCACCTACGTCACCCGTGATGTCCACCCCGTCAGCGGCAGTTGAGAGTTTAATCTGATTACCGTGAAACAGTTCAACTTCACCGCCATCTACAAATCGTGCATAGTTGGAACTAAAATTCGTATTGGCGAAACGAATATCAGTACCTAAAACCCATAACTCGCCGCCAGTACCTTGTTCCCAGATGTAGCTGTTACCAGTGGAGACATCATGGTAAATACGCAGATCGTTATCATCACCTAGACGAATTTGTACGTTATCGCCTAGATCGACGTTACCAGTAAACGTAGGGCTTGCGAGTGGGGCAGCACCAGACACTTCCGCTACTGAAATAGTACCGTCAGCAAACTCGCTACCGTCTGAAATAAAATCGGCTAGTGTCCGTGCTTTTGACATTTAAGTTTCCCCGTAATTATTCTGCAGCCTGTGCCGCAATGTGGGCTGCGTATGCGTCTTTTACTGCTTGCGTATGAACGGCTGCGCAGATGGCTTGGACTTCGTCAGTTTCACCTGTGATGTCTGCATCTGGTGCGACGACATGGCGTGAGAATGATCGGCTGATCTCTACACCGTCACGCTTGATGACCGTGGCTGTACGCACCTGAACGTGCTTAAAGTCGCCTACGACCTCTATTTTGTCTTGTACTGTTTCTTCTGTAAGTGCCATCGTTTATCTCCTGTGATGGTTGGACTGTCCGACCCAAAGCTATGCAGTGGGTTATGCTACATGGAATGTGATGTTAAAACGTACTGTTTGGTTAGAAAAATCAGCCAGTGTTTGCTGCGACTCATCTTGATCGACGATAGCCATAATATTATTTCCGCTTGTTTTTAGATAATAATTACCGATCTCAGTGGTAAGAACTGTGCCGATTGTATGTGATTGAGCATAGTAACCGAAAGTAAATGGAAGATAGATGTCAGCAATATTTGCATTTGACGTGCTTGGGACAGTGAAATAGCCAAAGCAATGAACCACGTTGCCTATTTTAGTGTATCTACCATAAGCATTGGTGTAGTTGCCTATGTTGTTATCAGCAGGATTGAAAGTCCCCTCCTCATAGTCATCCAGCTTATTAGCCGACCCAGTGCCGCCAAGGTAGACACCGCCAGAGAGGTATAGGTCTTTGAAGCGGATGTTATCCTGACCTAAGTCGATAGTTCCATCGGTAGAGCTACCCGCTGTTGTAGTAACATTGTAGGTGTGTATAACATTTGTACCATTGTTAAAATACAAGCCTGTATCATCGCTGCCAAGGTAAATATTGTTACTGCTAACACCTAGAAGACCTGATTTTGAACTATCATTATAAAAACCTAAAACTTCGCCATCTGTTCCAAGTCGATTTAGACTTAAATTTACAGCTCCATCTCTTGTAATATGCGCCCCATTTGTTCCGCCTATATTTGTACCAGCGGTTCCAAATGTTGTCGAAGTCTTACCCACCAGCAAGTTACCGCTGCTGTCGATGCGCATACGTTCTGAGCTACCTGTTGAAAACAAAAGAGACGCATTTGCATCTGTGGCATCTAAAGTAGTTGATAAGGTTGTGGTAGTTGCTGTAAATGTGCCGTTACCACTCTGAACCAATTTAAATGTGGCAGGAGCAGTGGCATTTCTGACTTCTAAGTTAGTGGCAGGCGTACTCGTCCCAATGCCTACGTTGCCCGATGAGTCGATGCGGATTGCAGGGTTAACATTATTTACGGCAAAATTTAAATAAGTGTCAGCGCCTTGTATTTGAGTGTTTGTGCCATAACGTAACTGATAGTTATTTGATAGTTGTATATTGCCACTGTCTACTGAAAGTTTTTGACTAGGCGAACTCGTCCCAATGCCCAAACTCTCAGCACTCGCATCCCAGAAGAACTTTGCCGTGGTGCCTGTGTCCTCGTAGAAGCTAATGTCGCCGTTGGAGGCAATCTTCATTCGATCTGTTATACCAGCCGTTTCAAAAACAATGGAACCAAAGCTGGCGTTGCCATTCGAGCGAAGTTTAAGGTCATAACCACCACCCGCTTCAAGGACTGCACTATAATCATTCGCAAGGCGCGTTGTGTTTGAAATAGATTGGTCAATAACAAATGTTTTCCCTTGTACCTCACCAATTTGTACCCGTTGAGTTGGGGTCAAAGTTCCTATGCCAACACGATTATTCGTGCTATCGACGTACAGCGTGTCGGTGTCCACAGTCAGCCCATCGCTGGTCAAAGTACCCGTGATGTTCAGGTCACCCGTCATGGTATCACCCGCCAACTCAACATACTTCGCATCAGACTGCGTTTCTGTGAGGTGATCGGCTAGGACGAATGTACCATAAGCCACAATGTCCACGATGTCGTTGTTAGCAGCACCAGAGGCTAATACAATGCTTGTACCGTTTACGGCTGTGAAGTCAGTTCCTGCTAGTAGTTTAACGCCGTTCAGGTAGACATCCACATAACCTGCATCATAAGTAGCAGCAAAGACTGTCTGACCTGCAGTAGCTGTGTAAGTCTGACGGTCTGATGTACCGTTGACTGATGAACCTGCGTTTACCCAACCAGAAGAGCCGTACACCTTCATGGTGTCTGTAGTCGTATCGAAATATAGCGCACCAACTATTAGCGCATCACCGTCATTGTCTACAGTAGGTGCTGTAGCCTTTGCGCCTAGATAACGATCATCAAAGCTATCAAGCGAGGCCGCTGCAGAAGTAGCCGAACTTGCAGCCGCTGTGGCAGAGTTAGCCGCATTGGTTTCTGATGTAGCAGCATTTGCCTCAGAAGTTGCAGCGTTAGTGGCTGAAGTCGCCGCTACAGTTGCTGACCCAAGGATATTGTCCACGTACAATTTTGTGGTTGCATGGTCATTAGCCGTGGGTGCAGCAAGGCCAGTGATGTTGTTGCTGCCCATAGCAATGGCACCAGACATCGTACCGCCTGTAAGCGATAGCTGTAGTGCGTCTTGGTTATCAGTGTAGTTTTTCGTCGAAACGTCTTGGGCCGCTGTGGGATCACCTGCACCAGTGATCTTGTTAGTACCCATAGCGATTGCGCCAGTCATTGTGCCGCCAGCTAGGGGCAGCTTAGTCGCAATGCTGTTTGTGATTGTTGTGGAGAAGTTGGGATCGTCGCCCAGCGCAGCCGCTAGCTCGTTTAGCGTGTCTAGTGTAGACGGGCTGCTATCAACCAAGTTAGCAATAGACGTATCCACATAATTACGAGTGGCAGCGTCTTGTGCGTTAGTTGGATCAGTAAGGTTAGTGATTGTAGCAGTCGTACCCGCATTCATGTTCAACGTACCGTCGATAGTGACGTTGTTGAATGAAGACGATCCGCTAGATGTTACGTTACCAGTTAAGTTACCAGTCACATTTCCCGTAACATTACCAGTGACATCGCCAGTCACGTTGCCTGTCACGGCACCAGTGATGTCGCCTGTAAATCCACCAGAGGCAGACACTGAGGTGAATGCGCCAGAGGAAGGAGTAGTAGCCCCAATAGTAGCGTTATCAATTGTACCGCCATTAATGTCTGCAGTGGCGAGTGTAGTGGAGCCTGTAGCCGTAAGAGTGGTGAAGCTACCAGCGGCTGCAGTAGTGGCCCCAATTACTGAATTATCTATAGTGCCGCCGTTAATATCGGCGGTAGCCAGAGTAGTCGCGCCTGTAGCAGTCAGAGTAGTGAACGCACCGCTAGAAGGTGTAGAGGCACCTACTGTGGTATTGTCTATGCTACCGCCATTGATATCGGCTGTGGCTGCAGTCAGGCTTGTATTGGCTGTAAGTGTAGTAAACGTACCAGCGGCTGCATTCGTATTACCGATAGTAGTGTTATCAATAGCACCTGAGTTCAGGTCAATAGACGTAATAGTAGTCGTACCAGTGGCAGACAGATTGGCTACGGTGGTGTCGCCAGTGACCCCAAGAGTACCCGCTACAGTCGCATTACCAGAGGCAGTTACGTTGCCTGTGACTGCTAGAGTGCCACCAAGAGTACTATTACCAGTGACGTTTAGAGTGCCACCTAGAGTAGCGTTTCCAGCCGCCGCAATACCCCCACTCAAGAACAGGTCTTGGAAGCGTTCCGTGTTGGTGCCGAGGTCCACAGTGTCTGTGCTAATGGGCTTGATTACGTTGTCAGTGATGACTTGTACTAGCTCTCGCCAGACGGCTGCGTTAGTGGTGCTGCCCACGCAGATGTATATGCGTCCATTGGTGGTGTTCTCCCACAATGAACCCGGAGCATAACCCTCTGTATTGTCGTTGGTCGCCAGAGGTGCGGTAGTCGCATCCATCTTATTGGCACCACCAATACCACCATTTTCCGCTGGCAAATAACCAGAGACAGATGTCGCTAGGTTGATCTTAGGGGAGTTGCCTGTAGAGCCATCGTGTGAGTGGCCTGTAGTAGCATTAAAGGCAGCTAGAAGCTGGTTAAATTCTGCATTCAACGGTGGTGCAGTAATAGGTGATCCGTTAATGATACTAGCAGTGGACTGCCTTGTATAACCTGCCATCTGTTATCTTCTCCCTGCCATAGTAAATTCGAAGACCATTCCTTGAATAGAAAAAGGCTCTGTCTGACCTACGGTCACGTAAGTAGCCTGTGCAGCAAAGCACGATCCCTGAATATCACTGGTCATAATTGGCTTTGATGAACCGCCATAAAGTACGTTTGTTGCATTATATGTGATGTTCCTACCACCGTACTTGGTAGGTGCGCCCGTGGACGCTTGTGAATAAGTAGCGGGTGTAGACACGTTGCCGTCACCCCAGTCGTAAGTCATTGATAGAAGCATCTCAAACGGACCCTCAGCCCGAATAAATGTATTGATCTTACGCAGTGTCTTCCGCTGTTCTGTCTCTCCGAAGTCGATATACGGAGTGGCATAAATTGATACGATGTCTCCCCCGTTAAACGAAGTGCCATTCTCTTGGCGGTAGACTTTACCGTCATAGTCGCCGTGCAGGATAAACTCTGTGGTGCCTATGTAGCCACTGGTGCAGCAAGAGGCTCGAATGCCTAGTAGCTCACCGAACTCCCAAGCGATTGCACCTGAGCTATTAGTCAGACCGCCGATGATGCCAATGCTGTCGCTTGCGGCTAGGGTATTATCGCCAATGAAGTATCTGATCTGTGACTTGGAGCGGATGACTACGCCGTTGAGCGTGTCCATATCGCTATTGGCAATCAGGTCTACGAGTGTCGCCTGAATGGGTTTACTCACAGTCTCAAGTTCAACGTCACCAATACGAGAAGTACCCGCAACGGGTCGGAAGCCATCAGGAGACAAGAACATCAAGTCGCCGCCGATTTCCAATACGCTGTCTCTGGCTACGCAGCCCACGTTTGCAGTGACCTGATCAGTCACAAATGTATTGGCTGCGTCTAGCGTAATTTTCTTAATGCCGTTTGTACCAAAGACAAACAAGTCGTCGCGGAATGGCTTAATCTGTATTACGTCGAAGCCAGCGGCTATCTGACCTGCGCCACTTGCGGAAGTGAAGTCGTAGAAGCCGTCAGGGTCTGCAGTGCTTGTGGGGGCAGAGTGGGCTATTGCCGCGCCGAATGCCGTATCGCCAGCTAGAAATAGAGTATTCTTGAATACGTCTACGAGGGCAGGGGCGTTCAGGCATTGGTCTCCACCGCCAGTATTAGTAGTGTGACCCGCTCCAGAGGTATATCCACCTGCGTTTGTAGACTTTAGTTCTTCCCAATGGTCACCGTCGAATACGATTGCTGGGTTTACCCCATCTACAAATACAATCTTATTACCTGTACCAAAGTTAAAAGTAACGTGACGCAGCTTAGTGACTGTACGGCTGTTCAACGTCATTGGGCGAGTAACGCCGTGGTCTAGAGTAAACTTACGCCAGCCAATGTAGGCAGTGTAGTAGTAGAAGCTGTAGTTACCGCCTGTAGCGTCTTCCCGTGCGGCAATAATCTTTGTGGTGTTGCTAACGTCATCCTTGAAGATTGCTAGCCCTAGAACCTTGCCAGTGGCAGTGGACTGACCGTCAACGGTTACTTCACCATAATCGGGGTCATACTCATCGTACCCCTCAATACGCCGATAGCCGCCAAATAATGACGGCTCATAGTTAACTAGTCGTGTAGCGGCACCGGGATTGTTATCCGACAGGTCTAAGTGGTTTTCGTTACTATTTAGACCGCCGCTACAGATCAGTTTAAATGACTGTATATTGTCAGGCATTAATACTTAATCCGCGTATCTCGAATATAAACATCGTCGTTAATGTACAGGGTCTGTAGGTCTTTGATGCCGCGCTCGAAGGCGATGAATGCGCCCTGTGCGGCCTCTAAGTTGTCCTTGAACATATACATATGATAAATTGCGCCATCGATGATGACGGTGTCGTAGCTCTCTGGTATTCTGGTTACGTCAGTGGCATTAGTAATATCTGCGTAGTTCATGTAGTATCTGAACTTCAGAGTATATGCCTTGTCTGGGGATGGGCTGACACCGTAGCCATTGCCGTGTCCCGCAAAGATAAACTCTGGTACGCCACGACCTGCAGAGCCAGCGGCATAGTCGTCGTCACGATACTTGGAATACCACTCATCTCTGTCGATGTGCTTCAGCGTCTTATAGCCCGTGTTCTGACTATCGTTTGCCTGAATTTGAAAACTGTTCCAGTCAGCTACTTTAAAGTATTGAGGCCAAGTATATTCTTCCTGACCGACAATTAGAGTGTCTGTCTCCTCAGCCGCATTAAAAGGCCAACCAAATTCAGCTTGGTTAATCTTGGCAACCGCCGACTTAACAGCATCTTTTACGAGTGCCTGAACGCCACGAACCGACCCGAAGTCGGCTTCTGATATCTCCACCTCATTAAGACGACGAAGAACTTGGTTACATAGAGCTATATATGTACTGGGCATAAGACACCTTAAAGCAGAATAAAGGGGCCAGTACCTGACCAGCCCCTTAGTATAGTTTATGCTAGGTTATAGTTAGCAGTGATTAGTCCTTCTGGACGTAAAATCTTACGACCGTATAGTTGCATACCCCGAACGATATCTGCAAAGGTGTCTGGTGAACGGAATGATTCAGTCTTTGCGATCTGATCCGCTACCGCCACTGCAGAGTCGTGACCTGCGACTAGTACGCCGTAGTTAGCTTCTGAACCCGCTGATGCAGAAGTACCCGGACCTGTACCTTCGTATGGAAGGTTGTTCGAAGTATATACGCGGAAGCCACGGATAAGGTTTGGCATACGACCATTGCGTACTTCATCGCCTCCACCGTAGTCAGCGTTAACCAACTTCGCGTCTTCGTCCATCAAGATTTCCTTGAAGACTGGGTCTACTACAACCCAACGACCATCTGTGTCTACGTTAGCCGCATCCAACAAACGAGCCATACGGTTCAGGATAGCTAGTGGTGAAGTGATTGCACCTGCACCGCCACCTGCCGCTGTCGGGATAGAAGTAACTTCTGCTTCGCCGCCGATGTCAGAACCACCGAAATCAGTGATGTCCAACTTGTTGGCTGCTAGAAGTTCGTCGTTACCTGCAGTTGAGTCTGCTTTTGTACCGCCTGTATCCAAAGCTGTACGGCGACCCCATGCAGAACCTGACCAGTCCCAACCAGACATATAGCCTAGTACTTCACGGTCAAACGCATCACGAAGTTTATAGCCAGCGCGATCTGTTGCTAGATCGACGAAATTGATGTGGCTATGAGCCTCTTCGATGTCGTCCATTGCGAATTGGAAGTAGTTCGCTTCAGTGACGACCATAGTGAAATCGGCATCTGTCAAATCTTGTGTCGCAAGTGTTGTACCACGTGCGTAAGTGTTGATTGTGATGTCTGGTTCTTTGATAATCTTGACGCTATCGCCCATGTTTGCGATTTCGCCAGAATAATCGGTATTTGCGATATCTTCTACAACAGAAGAATTACGGAAAGCCTTCTGGACTTTCTTGGAATAGATTACTGGCGAGAAATTACCGTTTGGTAAGTTGCCGTAACCTGATGCTACTGGAAATGCCATTTGAGTGTCTCCTTAAATGAAATGGCTTGAAATATGCCTTAAGAACGCACTTAATTGAGTGCCAAGGCAGCTAAATCAGATAAGTTAAACGCAGTGTCAGTTTGTAAGGAGTATCGCTAAAGCGGGTCCAAACTCGCTGGTAGACTTAGTATATTATCTGGGGGGAAGAGTAGAGGTATACCGAAGAATAAGGTGTCTCTAATCTTATTAATACAATGGGTTCATTGTAACATAATTAAGTGGTTAAATCAACAACTAATTAAGTAAGTTAACGGGCTGCGCCCGATATATCATAGACAAAAGCACCTGATCTCATGGCTTCACTAATGGCTGCTTCGTTTTGTTCAAACTCACGATCAGACATAGCTGCGACCATGCTCTCAGAGAACTTAGCCTTACCGCCAGTAGTAGGAGCGGCTGATGTAGTACGCCCCACCGCCTGTGCGGCTGATTTCGTTGACTTGCCGCGACGACCCATATCTGCCTTATACAGATCGATTGTACGTGCGGCCCACTTAGCGTCAGTGTTGTTCTTATACACACTGTCCTGCATTGCAGATGGCTGTAGAGCTACCCACTCATGGAACTTTGGGTCTTTCCTAATCTGTGCAAAGTCAGGATGTAGTTTCATAAGTTCTTGCTCTGCGCTCTGGCGATACAGTTTACGCTCAAAATTCTCTACTTGTTGTAGACGCTTCTCGCCTTCGGCTAGAACTTCATTGGCACGTTTACGGGCAATGGTGTCCACAATCTTTGCAACATCTGGATAGCGTTTGCTCCACTCATCGACTTCTTCGTCAGTCTTAGGGAACTTAATTTGCTTACGGGTAGCGGCCTCTAGTTGGGCTTTTACCTCTGCCAGTTCTTTATCCTTCTGGTCACGTACCGTCTGGATGTGGCGTTGGATATCCTGATACCGCTTCTTATAGCTTTCCTCTTCGGCATTTAACTGTTCAGCGGCTGGCTGTTGTTGCGATAGCTCTTCGCTGTATGTCAAATTTTCATCAGGCTCTTCGGCTCTTTGGTATTTACGTTTTTGCATGATTTCCTCACTGGGTCCGACAAGTCGGGTATCCAATTAAACCATAAATGCTATCTTCTGTTTTTTAAGCATTGCTGGTAGGGGTTTTGATACAGGCTCAAGTTCTTCCTCTGTATCCTCTAACTGGTCTTCCACTTCTACTGTGGCGACCTCTACATCAACGTCCTCTTCTGGTACGTCGATCTCTTCGTCCTCGACTTCTTCTGCCTCAGACTGTTCTACGTGCTGTATCAGGCCGTCCATCTCCATAGACATCAACCCCATTTCGGCCTCAGCTTGCATTTCTTGAATATGTTTTAGCCCGTGCCACGATACTACGTGAGCGGGTAGGATGTATTCACCCTCTGAGATCATCGCCTCGATGTCATCTCTTACGTTATTAGCAGTCGATCCAATTGGAATAGGGTTGCCAGATACTTCGTCGTAACCCGCAATGCCTTCTTCCATGCCACCAGTACACTCGTCACATCCACAGGCCATACCGCCGTGGTACATCTGCAGCTTCTCATCGTCTAAGATTTCGTCGTCCACGTTCTTCTGAATAGCCTCTCCACGCGCCCTCTCGTAGGAGTCTACTTCTCCATTTTCATTCAGATCAGCCTTCTTTTCATCTAATTGAAACTTCTTAGCTGCCATTTCTCTGCCCTCTTCTGTGGTGATACCCTTGGTGGCGGTTGCTATGCCGCCCAGTGCAAAGCCAGTATCACCGCCCTTGTACCAGTTAATAATTGGTGAGGTGTCTACGCCCAGTTTCTCTAGTCCCAGTAGACCTGCCGCACCCGCTAGCTTTAAGCCGTCCTTTAGGCCAAACTCTTCGCCTTCGTCCTTGTCGTCGTATCCCTGTTGGACTGCGTCTAGGATTTCCTGAGCTTCCTCTGGCGTGTAGTCGTCTGACATAAGCAACTTACCGTTTTCGTCGGTGAAGCTGTGTATCTCAGCGTCTTGCTCTTCTAGTTGCTGGACTGCGCTCTCGCCAAAAGCCTTGGGCCAGTTAACGCCTGAATTGATTGCGTTATCTATGGCTATGTCTATCGGCTGTTCCTCTCCGTCCCAGATAGTTGGGATCAGAGTTTGGCGACCATCGATGTCAACGATTACGGTTCTTACCGTAGACAGTGACCCATCCTCGTTCACCTTGGCAGTGCCGTTAGCAATATTATAGAAGTGGTGTTCTAGAATAGGGTCCATGAAATATCCTTACTGAGGTGTAGCAAAGCCTTCTTCAGGCTGCTCTTCAGCCGATACTAATCCTGCAGAACCAATCAGACCTGCAGTAGCAATACCAATATCACGGCGGTCTCCGATGTAATTCTTCCAGCTAGGTACGCCGCCAGCACCTACCTTTTCAGCTTCGGCAATAATCATTTCACGTGCGCCGTTTGCATCTAGAGTACCGTCATCAACCATACGCCAAATAGCATCCACGCTTGAGATAAAATTCTTGTTGTTTTTCATCTCTTTAGGGAACAATGTACGTAACTGCTCCCAAGATACGGACTGCATCTCACGCGGCAGTACATTCCTTAGCTTGGCTGCTTCTGTAGTTGCATCAAAGTACAAACCGTAGCTGCCGCGCATTCCAGTCTCTGCCTTACCTAAGTTAGACCAACGGGCTGGGTTACCTGTTGCACTGGCACCAGTAAGACCTTGGTTAACTTCGTTAGAGTTCTGACCAAGAGGTCTAAACAAACCTGCCGCAATCTGGTGTGTGTCTACGGTTACATCTTTAGGACTGTCTGGATTCAGAATGTTGTTAAAGAAGTTACGTACTTTGTGCGCCCCGCCTAGCTCAGGTGAGATGCTTTCTAACGTACCATCGCCATCTAGAATACGGATAGCCTTAGCCATATTATCGAAGCTCTGGTGTACTAGCTTAGAGGGTGCGCCTGACTTTGTAGCAACTACACCAAGTATATCGCCTTCAGGACTTACCTCTCGGAAGTTAGTGCCAAAGTGTGCTTCGTCATAAGCACGTATCCACATAGCCTTCTGTAGTGGGGTCTCCATTTCACCCCAAGGTCTACCGCGTACTGTCTCAAACTCTTTCTGCTTCTGCCAAGCTGTACCGCCTTTAGAGCCACCTTTCTTTTCAGTGGTAGCAATTGCATCCATCTCTGGGGTCCACGGCGCATTGTTACCTAGTTCCGCATTATGCTTAATAATACGTTCACCCATACCCACGTTCTGATACCAGTCTTTTCCGGGGCTTAGGGCTGCTAGAACACCTGCAGTCTTTGTATCAGAGATACCAAAACGGTCTGATAATCCTAGTGCAATACGGTTAGCACCACGATACCAATTGGCTGAGTCCTTAGCTATTCCTAGACGGTCTGACATATCGTAGAGACTTACGATGTTATCAGTCATACGAGAGATTACGTTTTGTGCAGTCTGAGTAACATCTTCTGACCACAAGTTACGTAAACCGGGATAGTTCTCTGCCATCATAGCAAAGTTCTGTGCCATAGCAGAGTTACCGCGCATAAGTGCTTCAGTATCAGATACCATAGTACCTGTACCAATCTGACCTGCATCACCGCCTTTTTCTTCTGGTGTAGTAGGTAGACGGGTGTCTACACGACGATCAATGTCGAGCATCTCTTCTGTTTGATTTGCTGCATCTTTTGCGGTAGCAAATACATTACCTAAATTACTGCCTACCATAGTAGGATCATACTCAGGCATAGCCTTAGCTAAGGTACGTACACCCATAGCACCTGCACCTGCAGCGGGTATTAGAGAAGACGCATTAAGAGCATCACCTAAGATACTTTCTCTGGCAGCATTAATCTGATCACCTGTGGCGTTAGTGATGTCTACGCCATACATATCCATAAGTCGGTCATCGAGGTCTTGAGTAAACAAAGCCTTGGTGCTGTCTACTACATCTCGTACTGCTTCTTTAGTTGTCTCAATAGGAGCTTGTACAAAGTCTTTTGCACCTTCGTACATTCCCCGACCAGTCTCCTTCAGGAATCCAATCTCGTCTTCGTTAATGTAGCGTCCTAGCTTTTCACCAAAGCTATCGTACTCATTATCTAGACCTACGACATTATCCAGAATAAGCTCACCGTAGCCCATCCCTTTTTGTGTCTTTTCAAGATCGTCTTCTGGTTTGTCTTCCCCGAAGAAGTACTCGTAAAAGCCCATTATTCGGCTCCCTTAATTACCTCATCTCTCAGAGTATGGAACCGCCGTAGCTCTGCTATTGCGCCCTGTATCTCTAGGATTCGGTTGTGGTCTTTGGTTGTTTCGAGCAGACTGTGCATAGTCTTGATGCGGCGGTCTGCGTAGTCTTTTAGCGTCTGGTGTTGGTCCTTATCGTTTACGAGCGGTAATAGAGAACGATAAAACTGTTTATCCATTATTGTACTGGACCTTGCTGTGGTGGTTGTTGTGGTTGAGGTGCGTTACCGCCGTTTGCTCCACCGCCGCCGCCAGTAAACCCTGCAGCGTCTGGTTCTGGTGCCGCTCCTGCAGCTATATTACCATTGCCGTTACCTGTGGGGTCTTGTGGGGATGGTGCGCCTTGCGGCTGTTCGCCTTCGGGGGCGGGGGGCTGTTGTGGCATTAGAGCCTGTATCTCAGCCATCATCTTTTGCTGGATAGCTGCCTCGCGTGGATCGTTGAGTATCTTGTCCTCGTCCAAATCCATAGAGGAAGCCAACTCGCGTAGGATGTAATCGTATTTAACAAACGGAGCCATCTGTGGGTTACTGGTCATCTGCATGAACTGTAGTAGTCGCTGGCTACGTACTTCGTTGCGCATTAGGCTCTCAGTGCCACGCGCCTTAACGTCTAGATCACCAATAAACTCTTTGTTGAAATTGAACTGCATATTGAATGCAAACAGAGCCTTGCCCAGTGGACCTAGTAGGTAGTCGTCGATATTACGAACAACGGCCTTAATGTTCTGAGCCGCTGCACCCATCAGCATAGACATACCACTGGCAGTACGTCCCACGCCGCCTACTGCGCCAGAGCCGTGACTGTATGACGGAATGCCTGTGGCCTCGTCTGCAAGCTGTCGGCTCTTGTCAAACATCATAAGTAACTCTTGGGAAACATTAGGAAATTTGGTGCCGAAGATGGCCTGTCCCGGTGCGCCAGCCTGTCTACGGAATACCTTGCCCGGATACACTGACATATCCTGTCCGGGTACTAGGTTAGTCTCATCTACCTCGATTAATAGGTTTCCAGACAGTGCGCCGTTGTCTACCGCCATTCGCATAAAGCCATTCATTAGCAATTGCGTGTCGGTCATATTCTCTGCCACGCCAATGCCGAAGAAGCTGTATGGGTTTAGTTCGTATGGAACGGATAGGTAGGGGATGCGGCTAGGAGTGAAGGGATTTAGCACCATGCGGATAATCTGGTTGTTACATACCCAGATATTCACTTGGATTTCGTCTTTGTCCTGCAACTCGCGTGGGATATCAATATCTGCCTCTTCCGCAAGCTCTGCGTCCAAAATACCCCAGTATTCTAGTACCTCGTAGCGATCCATGTCGGATGATACGGAGTCGTCCTCTAATGCGTCTTCCCAGTACTCACGTTGGTAGGATGGTCCGTACTCTAGGGCTATCTCTATGCTCTCGTCGCGGAAGTGTGGACGCTTCTTCAGGGTACGCATCTGAGTGCGGTTTAGTCGGTGACGTTGAATAGTAAATTCTGCCTCAGACATATTACGTGCGTCTGGGTCTGGGTAGAAATCCCAGATGGAGACATATTCCATCTTCGGAATAGTTTCAAACAGCGGATCGTAGTTACCTTCCTCGTCCCAGCGCGGATATTCCTTGTCCATAGCGAATGGACCCTTAAATACGCCCGTTCCAAACAGAGTACACTCGAATGCCACTGATCGTAGGTGCTTTGGCGCGTCAGTCTCGTCCAACTGGTCGTGCATTAGCTTTTCCATCTTCTGGGCTGCACGTTTTGCTGGCTCAAAGGTAATAGACCCCGGAAGTGTACCCGCTCCGACCTCTAATTCGTCTTTGACTGGCTCTAGTCGCTCCTTATACAGCCCCAAGTCCTTCGCTATGTCGGGACGGGCTATAGATTTGGGTACGGAGTACTCCACATTCACCGTATCCTTGACTTTTTCGTCTGTCAGGGCGTTTGGATTGTAATTTACTGCGTCTGCCACGTTATTTGGGAACTGACGGGCCTCAATACCAATAGGAAACTTCGATCCAGCGAATAATACGTCCACGACTTGAGCATATGCCGCCAAGACTTTGGTCTTAGTGACTTTTATGAAGGCTTTTGACTTCTCGGCCTCTGTAAATTGGACTTCTTGGGAGTATAGGCCACGATAATTGCGGTAGGAGTTCAGCCAACGCTCCTCGTCTACCAGTCGAGCGTCTTTTGAGCGGCGATATTGGCTCTCTACGAAGGCTACAGCCCCAGAGAAGCTGGTATTTTCCTCTACAACGTCACCGTCTTCCTCTAGAGGGACCGCTAGGGTGGTATCTGTAATGTCTTCTGGTAAGGGTTTGTCCATTAATGCCATATTTAGTACCCAAATGTTGCGTCAGCGGGTTGCCAACGCTGTTGTGGAATGCCTTGACCCCAGTCGAAGGGCGATCTAGCGCGTGGTCTGCTCATTACTGCGTACCTGACGCTGTCGTATGCGTGATCTGAGGCGTATCTGGGGTCGATGTCGTCTGTCCCACGCGGATCAGATGGTATGACGGGCAGGTCGGCTATGATTTGTCGGCAGGTATTGAAGAATACTATGCCAGCTACGCCCGTTTCCTCGTCTACTTTTAGCACTTCGTGCAGTCTGTTCTTACCT